>Ga0070665_100000185_pt1 | contig 111130 bp, 82 predicted proteins | sample KBSS13metaG_FD_65862 | JGI IMG/M metagenome (GOLD analysis project Ga0070665, IMG submission 65862) | Switchgrass rhizosphere microbial communities from Kellogg Biological Station, Michigan, USA - KBS S1-3 metaG | ecosystem: Host-associated > Plants > Roots > Rhizosphere > Soil ... | reverse complement strand
CGGCCGTAGAAGGTGTACTGCCCGGCCACCGAGGTCTGCGGGTTGGTGGCGCTCGCCTCGATGTGGACCAGCGGATTGCCGTCGGCGAAATTCAGCGTGTCGCTGATGTAGAAGTAGTCCCCCCAGAGCACGTTCTGGTTGGTCGCGTCGCCGGTGCCGCCGGAGCCGAAGTAGCCCGGGTCGCCGGGGAAGCGCAGCGTGCAGTTGTTCACCGTGTCGATCGTGATGTAGCCGCGGGCGATGTTGTCGCCGAAGGCGCGGCCGGCGCAGCGGCCGCCCAGGACCGGCGAGGGCTGGCCGGTCAGCGACAGCCGCAGATGGTCGACGAACGCCGCCGGCAGCTGCGGCGCCGGCAGCAGCCCGGAGCAGCTCGCGAAGTTGATGTCCTGCGAGAAGTCACCCTTCGGCGAGATCGTGTCGGTCGGATCCTGTCCCGCCGAAGCGGTCCGCGGCAGGGTGCCGTGGAGGACGTCCCACAGATTGATCGTCTGCACGTCGTAGCCGGTCAGGTAGATGTTGAAGTCGAGCACCGGCACCGAGAGGTCCGACCAGACCACGACGTGCGCCAGCACCGCCGTCGCCGAGGCGTTGTTGACCGAGAACAGGGTGCCGTTGCCCCACTGGTTCCCGAGGTCCACCTCGAAGTACGGGAGCAGCAGCGTCGCCGCCGGCACCTCATCGATCGTGCAGATCACGGCGCTGGCCGGCGCGGACGCCAGCAGGCCCGCGAGCAGCAGAATGATCGCGCAGTTCCTCATGAAAGCCCTCCTTGGATTGATCTAGTGAGATCCGAGACGAAACTACGAAGGGGATTATATATAAGACAGCAGGGGCGTGGCACACCACGCCCCTGCGAAATATCTTCGAGCCGTAAGGGAAGACCGTCTAGAAGTGCCAGACCAGGCCGGCGTTGGCGCCGAAGCCGCGGAGCTGCACGTTCACCCGGTCGGAGATCGTGGGGTCGCCGTTTCTGTCGTCGCGCACCTGCGACTGGACGTCCCGGTAGATCGCCTCCAGCGTGATGCCGAAGGAGTGCTGGGTCTTGATGTCGGCTCCCACCATCGCGAACCAGCCGAGCTCGTCGTCGATGTTCCCCCGGTTGGTGTCGAGCAGGAAGTAGCTGGCGCCGCCGCCCAGGTAGGGGGAGAAGTTCGATTCAGACTGGAATTTGTACTGCAATCCCGCCTCGAGGGGGATGACGCGAAGCTTGAAGTTTCTGGGGCTGGTGGAGTTTTCCGTGGCCGTCACGTCGCCCAGGTAGGTGGCCCGCAGGGTGACGAAGCGGCCGAAGTCGAGCTTCGCGCCCACGCCGTACCCGGAATCCGCGTCCCTCGTATCCTGATAGGCGCCGAACACCCCGAAATCCCCCGCCTTCGCCGGCACCGCCAGCAGGCTCAATCCCAGCGCCACTACCGCGCACAGACCTGTTTTTTTCATGTTCATGGTAATACCTCCGTTTTCACGTAAGCTGCAACCACCCTGACGGAGTTGCTACGTTGCACAGCGGCCGGACCACCCGGCCTCCTGCACAGAGGTCTGTGCAAGAGCCGTTCCTGAAATGGCGCTATGCGATATGAAAGCGGGGATCGGCGATGCGCTCGCTGCGGCAGCGGGGGCAGCGGCTGGGGGCGTGGAAGTGGCGGGAGGCGCGCTCGCGGAAGACGAAGCCGCAGGAGAGGCAGCGGGCGGGCTCGACCGCCAGGCGCGTGGAGCCCCGGCGGAGGCTCCGCTCGACGTGCCGGAGATCCTCCTCCAGAACGCGGGCGGGCACCTCCAGCTCGCGCCGGAGCTCCTCGAAGCCCCACTCCCCCGCCGCCAGCAGATCGGCGATACGCTGGCGCAGGGTCGTGGCGGCTTCAGGTCCTTGGGGGTCGTCCACGGCGGGAGAGAGAGTAGCACCCGGGATTTCGACTGCCTACTTTCGGCGCCTACTTGCGGCGGTTGGCCGGCAGGATCCGCTTGCGCAGCCGGAAGCTGTGCGGCGTGACCTCCACCATCTCGTCCTCGCGGATGAACTCCAGCGCCTGCTCCAGGTTCATGATCCGCGGCGGCACCAGCCGGACCGCGTCGTCCGACCCCGAGGCCCGCATGTTGGTGAGCTTCTTCTCCTTGGTGATGTTGACGTCGAGGTCGTTGGGGCGGGCATTCTCCCCCACCACCATCCCCTCGTAGACCTCCTCGCCGGGAGCGACGAACAGCTCGCCGCGCGGCTGCAGCCCCTCGATGGCGTAGGCGGTGGTGCGCCCGGCGCGGTCCGAGACCAGGGCGCCGTTGGTGCGGTGGGCGATCTCCCCCTGCCAGACGTCCCAGCCGTCGAACAGGTGGTTCAGGATGCCGGTGCCCCGGGTGTCGGTGAGGAACTCCGAGCGGAAGCCGATCAGCCCCCGCGAGGGGACGCGGAACTCGATCCGCACGCGGCCGGAGCCGTGGTTGATCATCTTCGTCATCCGCCCCTTGCGCACCCCCATCTGCTGGGTGACGACGCCGATGTACTCCTCTGGGCAGTCGATCACCAGTTGCTCCATCGGCTCGAGCAGCGAGCCGTCGTCGACGCGGCGGGTGATCACCTCCGGCTTGCCGACCGACATCTCGTACCCCTCGCGGCGCATCATCTCGATCAGGATCGCGAGCTGCAGCTCGCCGCGCCCGGAGACCTGGAAGGCCTCGGGGGTGTCGGTCGGCTCGAGCCGGATCGAGACGTTGGTCAGCGCCTCCTTCTCCAGGCGCTCCTTGAGCTTGCGCGAGGTGACGTGCTTGCCGTCGCGGCCGCTGAAGGGGGAGTCGTTGACCGACAGCACCATCGAGATGGTCGGCTCGTCGATCTTGATGTGCGGCAGCGCCCGCGGATTCTCGCGCTCGGAGAGCGTCTCGCCGATGCTCACCTGCTCGAGGCCGGCGATGGCCACGATGTCCCCGGGGCCCGCCTCGGCGATCTCCACCCGCCGCAGCCCCTCATACCCGTAGAGCAGGGAGACCTTGGCCGGCGGGAAGGTGCCGTCGAGCCGGCAGACCGCCACCTCCTGGGCCTTGCGCACCCGGCCGTTGAAGATCCGCCCGATCGCCAGCCGGCCGACGTAGTCGTCGTAGTCGAGGTTGGTGAACAGGAGCTGCAGCGGCATCTCGGGGTTGTAGCGCGGCGGCGGCACCGAGCGGACGATCTCCTCGAACAGCGGCTTGAGCGTATCCTCCAGCCCCTCCGCGGTGAGCCCGCAGCGGCCCGCGCGGGCGTTGCAGTAGAGCACCGGGAACTCGAGTTGCTCCTCGGTGGCGTCGAGGTCGATGAAGAGGTCGAAGACCTCGTTCAGCACCTCGGCGGCGCGGGCGTCGGGGCGATCGATCTTGTTGATCACCACGATCGGCGGCAGGCCGGCCTCGAGCGCCTTGCGCAGCACGAAACGGGTCTGCGGCAGCGGGCCCTCGCTGGCATCCACCAGCAGCAGGACGCCGTCGACCATCTTCAAGGTCCGCTCCACCTCGCCGCCGAAGTCGGCGTGGCCCGGGGTGTCGATGATGTTGATCCGCGTCCCCAGGAAGTGGATGGACGTGTTCTTGGCCATGATGGTGATGCCCTTCTCGCGCTCGAGGTCGATCGAGTCCATCACTCGCTCGGCCACGTGCTCGTGGGCGCCGAAGGTGCCGCTCTGCCAGAGCATCGCGTCCACCAGAGTCGTCTTGCCATGGTCGACGTGCGCGATGATCGCAAGGTTGCGCACGTCGTTTCGGGTCTCGAAAGTCAAACCGTCCTCACTATCTGAAGAGTGGGAAAAATCGGTGAAAAGGTTACACACCCCGCGGGGACGGGGAGGATACCATAATCGACGAAAGGTACCGGCGGGGCGGCCCGCCTGGACAGGCTCAGGCCTGGTCGGCCGGCTTCAGGGCCCGCATGGCCTGTAGCGCCTGCTTGACGGTCTGCACCTCGTCGGGTTCGAAGTAGGCGAGCTCGCAGCGGGTGCAGACCCAGGCCGGCACCTGCTCCCAGGCCAGCCGGTAGCCGTGCCCCTCGAGACAGACCGGCGCCGTCCCCTTCTCGACCGGCCCCTGGCAGCGCAGGCAGCGCATCGGCAGCACCTCGGCAGCCGGCCGCAGCCGCGTCCTCTGCCCCAGGGGGAGCGTCGCATCGAGATCCACCACCGGGCGCAGGGCGCCCCGCGATCGCGACGGCGCCGTGGCGCTCGTCGAGGTGTAGGGTACAGAAATCCGGGAGCCAACCTTCATCAGCATCGGACACTCCTCTTCGCCAGATCCTTCGAACAGCGACAGAGTCATCTGCAATTCCCTTGCCTGAATCGCTCCGCCCGGGCCTCATGTACCATCAGGGCATGAAATCCGCCCTCGCCCTGGCGCTCGCCCTGCTGGCCGCGCCTCCCGCGCCTGCCCCCGTCGCTCCCGCCGTTTCCAGCCTGCCCCGCGGCCAGGTGATCGAGAAGGTCGTCTGCGCGGCCCGGCCCGACGAGAGCTACGCCCTCTACCTGCCGAGCGGCTACACCGCCGGCCGCGCCTGGCCCATCCTCTACGTGATGGACCCGCGATCGCGCGGAAAGCTCGCGGCCGAGCGGTTCCGTCCCGGCGCCGAGAAGTACGGCTATGTCGTCGCCAGCTCCAACAACTCCCTGAGCGACGGCCCGGTGGAGCCGAACGTCGACGCCATGCGGGCGATGTGGACCGACACCCACGGCCGCCTGGCGATCGACGACAAGCGGATCTACGCCGCCGGCTTCTCCGGCACTGTCCGCTCCTGCTGCACCCTGGCCCGGGCCGTCCCCGGCACGATCGCCGGCATCATCGGCGCCGGCGCCGGCTTCCCCTTCCACGAGCCGCCGCGCAAGGGGGACCCCTTCGTCTTCTTCGGCACCGTCGGGGACAAGGACTTCAACTACTACGAGATGATGGACTTGGAGCCAAAGCTCCAGGAGTCCGGGATCGTCCATCGCGTCGAGATCTTCGACGGCGTCCACCAGTGGCCGCCCGAGGATCTCGCCACCCGCGCTCTCGGCTGGATGGAAATCCAGGCGATGAAAGCCGGTACGCGGGCGAAGGACCCGGCGATCGTCGACGAGCTCTGGAAACAGACCCTGGCGCGGGCTCGCGAGGCCGAGGCCGCCGGCAACCTCTTCCTGGCCCACCGCTATTACGCCGGCGCCGCGGCGGACTTCGCCGGCCTGCGCGCCGCCGCCGACCTCGCCGCGGCCACCGCCAGAACCGCCGAGCTGGCGGCCAACCCCGCCCTCCAGCGCGACTGGAAGGAGCGCAAGGCGAGGCTCGAGCACGAAAAAGAATTCCTCGCGCAGGCCCCCGCCACCCTGGCCGCCGTCAATCCCGCGGGCGAGCCGGTGACCGTGGCGCAGGTGGTGGCGGCGCTGAAGATCCCCGAGCTGCGCGGCAAGGCGAAGAGCGCTCCCGAGCCGGACGAGCGGCTCTCCGCCCAGCGCATCCTCAACACTCTCGGCGTGCAGACCGGCTACTACCTGCCGCAGTCGTTCAGCGAGCACAAGCAGTACGACCGCGCGGTCTTCATGCTCTCGATCGCCGCCGAGATCGATCCCGAGAACCCCAACGTCTGGTACAGCCGCGCCGCCGCCTACGCCCGGAAGGGGGACCGCAAGCGGGCGCTCGCCGACCTTCTCCAGTCCGTGGACAAGGGGTGGAAAGACCTCGCCGCCCTCCAGAAGGAGGAGGCTTTCGCCCCGCTCCGCCAGGACCCCGAATACCAGCGCGCCGTCGCGGCGCTCCAGTCGAGGAATCCGAGCTGATGAAAAGCGCTCCGCTGCTCCTGCTACTACTTCTGGCATCCCAGGTGGCCGCGCAGACCGCGCCCCCGGCCGCCTCGCCGTCCACGCCGCGCGCGAAGGCGGCCGCCAAGGATTCCCCCCCGGCCGCCACCGCGCCGGCGCCGCCGACCGAGACCCTCACCTACGGCCGCTTCGGCAAGGTCTACATCTACCGGAATACGCCCCACCCCCGGCACGTCGCCCTCTTCTTCTCAGGGGACGGCGGCTGGAACCTGGGCGTCGTCGACATGGCCAGGATCCTGGCTGCTCAGGACACCCTGGTGGTCGGCATCAGCGTTCCCTATTACGTGGCGAAGCTCAACGCCGCCAGGGAGAGCTGCACCTCCGCGGCCGTCGACCTCGAGCTGCTCTCCAAATTCGTGCAGAAGACGCTCGGCCTGCCCAACTACGAGCCGCCGGTGCTGGTGGGCTACTCCTCGGGCGCGACGCTCGCCTACGCCGCTCTCGTCCAGGCGCCCCCCAGCACCTTCAAGGGGGCGATCAGCATGGGCTTCTGCCCCGACCTCAACCTCGTCCACCCCTTCTGCCCCGGTCACGGCATCGCCAGCGACCCCGATCCCAACCCCAAGGTGAAGGGGATCGTCTTCCGCCCCGCCTCGACCCTCGAGCAGCCGTGGATCGCCTTCCAGGGGACGATCGACCAGGTCTGCGCCAAGGACGACGTCGTCAAGTACACCGCCAGGGTGAAGGGCGCGGAGCTCGTGCTGCTGCCGGACGTCGGCCACGGCTTTTCCAAGACTTACAAATGGGCGCCGCAGTTCCGGCAGGCGTTCCGCAAGATCGTCGGGGAAGACAGGCCGGAACGGCCCGCCGCGGCTCCCGCCGCCAAGGGGGTTCCAGCGGTGGCCGATCTGCCGCTCGTCGAAGTCCCCGCCAAAGGGTCCGGGGGACGGGCGCTCGCCGTCATGATCTCGGGCGACGGCGGCTGGGCCGGCATCGACAAGGACGTCTCGAAGGCGCTCTCGGCGAAGGGGATCCCGGTGGTGGGCTGGAACTCCCTGCAGTACTTCTGGACCGCCCGTAAGCCGGACGCCGCGGCCCGCGACCTGGAGCGGATCCTCCGCCACTACCTGGCCGTCTGGAACCGGCAGGAGGTTCTGCTGATCGGCTACTCCTTCGGCGCCGACGTGCTCCCCTTCTTCGCCAACCGCCTGCCCGCCGACCTGCTGGAGCGGGTGCGCCTGGTGGCGCTCCTCGGCCCCAGCGAGACGGCCACCTTCGAGTTCCACGTCACCGACTGGCTGGGCGGCGGCAGCAAGGGGCAGCCGGTGCTCCCCGAGGTGAAGAAGCTCGCTGGGCACCCGCCCGTCCTCTGCCTCTACGGCAGCCAGGAGAAGGACAGCATCTGCCCGCAAGTCCCCGCCGCCGCGGGCAGGGCCCAGGTGCTGCCGGGCGCCCACCACTTCGGAGGGGACTACGACATCCTCGCCGCGCTGATCCTCAAGGAGGCGCAGGGGGCGAAGCGGTGACTGATCCCTACCGGATCGGCTCCTCCGCCCCGATCGAGAAGATCCGCTCCAGGTCGTAGCGCGAGAAGGCGCGGAACGCGAGCAGGGTCTCCGAGCGGATGATCCCCTCGATCTTCAGCATCTGGCGGGTGACCGCGTCGGCGATCGCCTCGTTGTCCTTGACGCGCGCGATCGCCACCAGATCGTACTGGCCGGCCACCGAATAGACCTCGGTGATCCCCTGCAGGTCGACCAGTTGCTGGGCGACCTCGTTCACCCTCGCCTTCTCCACCACCAGCAGAATGACGGCACTGACCATGGGATTCCCCTCCAATTGAACCGGAGCCGGCGTGCGGCTCCATCTTCCTTCCCCGACTCTATACCAGCCGGTGCGGCCCACGCCTCCGGCCGGGACTGAGGTAGGCTTCCCATCCATGGAACCGGCTGCCGCGAATCTCCCCGAGCCCCTCTTCGAGCGGGCGGTCGAGCTCCTCCGCGAGCTGACCGCCATCTCCTCCGACAGCGGCGATCCCGCGGGGCTCCGCCGCGCGGCGGAACGGCTCGCCTCGGCCCTCCGCGAGCGCGGGCTCGCCGTCGAGATCCGGGATGAGGATGGAGCCTCCCCACTGCCAGTGCTCTATGCCCGGGGAGCGGACACCTCGCGCGGACATCTCCTGCTGATCGGCCATCTCGATACCGTCCTGCCGGCCATGGAGCCGCATCTCGACGGCGACCGGCTGATCGCCACCGGCGCTATCGACATGAAAGGGGGCCTCGCGGCCTTCGTGGGCGCCCTCGATCTCCTCCGTCACCGCGGGCAACAGCCGCCCCCCGACCTGCTGCTGGTGGTGGTGCCGGACGAGGAAGTAGGAGGCGAGCTGTCGCGCGCCGCCGTCCGCCGCTGGGGGGAGACCGCCCGCGCGCTCTGGGTGCTGGAGCCGGGCGAGCCCGCCCATGAGACGGGCGCGGAGACGATCGTCGCCGGCCGCCGGGGGATGTTCCAGTGGCGCCTCGAGGCGCACGGGCAGGCGGCGCACTCCGGGCTCCATTACTGGGAAGGGCGCTCGGCCCTCGCCGCCGCCGCGAGCTGGGTCGCCAAGGCCGAGGCGCTCTCGCAGCCGGGGGCGGGTCCCACCGTCAACGCCGGCCGCTTCGTGGGCGGCGACGCCACCTTCGTGGACGGCCTCGCCACCGCCCACGACCTACTCGGCACCGACCGCCAGCTCAACGTCGTCCCCGACCGCGCGATCGTCGAAGGGGAGGCCCGCTTCCTCCGCGCCAGCGAGTGCGCCGATCTCGCCCGCCGGCTCGAAGACCTCGCGCGGGAGGTGGCCCTCGCCACCGGCACGGAGATCTCCTTCGCCATCAGCGGAACGATCCCGCCGGTCGATCCGAACGGCCCCCACTGCGGCACCTGCAACCGCGCCGTGGCCCTCGCCGCCGCCGCCGGCTGGCGCCTGGAGGTCGAGGACCAGCGCGGCGGCATCTCCTTCCCCAACTTCCTCCCTGACCCCGACCGCATCCCCATCCTCGACGGCCTCGGCCCGATCGGCGGCGGGATGCACACCCGGGAGGAGTACGTGGAGCTGCGCTCGCTGGGGAGAAGGATCGTGCTGCTGGCGGATCTGCTGGCGGCGGATGGCACTTAAGCGGCGAGCCGCGTTAAGATAGCCCTATGAATCGAGTCACTACCCGGTTCGAGATTACGAGGATTGAGCTTCGGAACCTCCGAGGTTTTGAGCAGCTGAATCTTGATCTACGCAATACCAAGGCTCAACCGAGGAAGCGGACAATCATTATTGGCAAGAATGGCACATGTAAGTCGTCACTTCTTCGAGCCATTGTTATCGGCATGGCAGACTTGACCGATGCGAGCCGATTGATTTCCGAAGCAATCGGAGGCTTCGTAGCAGAAGGTGCCGACTTAGGCACGATCGTTTTAGAGGGTTGCCCGGTGGGCTTCAAAGGGCTTCCTATCTTGACCAGCAAAGGCATTGGTCGTTCCGGTGACAAAGAACATATCATCGGAGACATAAAACGGTCAGACGAAGGAGAGAACAACTTCTATCCCTTTGTTTGTGGCTACGGAGCCGGGCGCTACGGCATAGGTCCCGACCCAGGACGGAGTTATCGAATAGCCGATTCTGTTGCAACCCTATTCCGCTACCAGGAAACATTGATAGACCCAGAACTGACCCTTCGCCGGCTTGAATCCTTGCTGGGGACGGACATCTATTCAAGGACGATTCGCGGTCTCAAGCGAGCCCTTGGGCTATCGCAGGAAGACTCCATTGAGTTGAGGCCTTCTGGAGGGATTGTCTTGTCGGGCCCTACCGTTCGAGGCCATGTCCCGCTTGAGGGATGGGCAGACGGTTATCGGTTAACCTTCAGCTGGATTCTCGATCTCTACGCGTGGGCATTAAGGGCCGGGAGCCTTGATGAGGAAGGACATATCGAAGGAATCTTGCTCGTTGACGAAATCGAGCAGCACCTCCATCCGTCCATGCAGGCAGAAATTCTGCCTCGACTTTCCGAGCTTCTTCCCAAGATGCAGATTTTTGTGACGACGCACAGCCCTCTTGTGGCGCTTGATGCTCGGCCCGAAGAGCTGGTTGTACTCCGCCGCGATGGAGATCACGTCGTTGCTGAAGAACACGTGCCTGACTTTTCCAGCTATTCCGCTGAGGACATGCTCTCTGATCCACGACTCTTCGATACCGAGGTCTACGGCTCGGAGGCTCAGGATAAAATCTCGGAGTACAAGGATCTATCTGCTATCCCGCAAGAGGTGAGAAGCCCCGAACAGCGCGAAAAACTTCGCTCCTTGGCTGTTTCAATCAGTTCTTTCGAAGGCCCGGCGGAGCGCGAGAACGAGACGTCACGCCTCCTGAAAGAGCTCACGGCGAAATACGGTCTCTGATTCCGACCACCACCTTGATCCACATCGATCGCGACCGCAACGATGCCGCAGGAAAGCCGATCCAACCGGATATGGCTTGGTTCAAACTGTCCAAAGAATGGACGGCTGAAGCGCTCAAAGATGGGCCCAGCCACGTAGTCAAGAACCATGTCTATGGCCACGATTCGGTCAAAATTGCTCTCGAAGAGCTCTTCCATCGCAAATGTGCCTACTGTGAGACGCCACTCAGCGAGGTAGGTTGGGATGTCGAGCACTTCCGTCCCAAGGGCCGAGTTGCCGAGCGCCCTGATCATCCCGGTTATTACTGGCTCGCTTACACTTGGCAAAATTTCTATCCGTCGTGCGTTCCCTGCAACCAGAGCCGCCAGGACAAGCCAACCTGGGACGACCCTGTCACAGGCGATTCTGCAGGAAAGGCTGATCAGTTTCCGGTCGAAGACGAGGCTCTGCGCGTCATGGACCCCACGGGTTATTTAGCGGGGGAAGGTCCCTTACTCCTGGACCCTTGTACTGACCGTCCAGAGCAGAGCTTCTGGTATACGCCTCTCGGAGAGATTGAACCTGTTCCCGGTGATTCGCGCGCTACGGCGTCGATCCAGGTCTTTCACCTGACCCGAAAACGGCTTCGCGATCGGCGCAGAGAGCAGATTGAAAGCATCGTCGTGCTGCTGAGGCTCGTAGGTCGGCTCCGTCAAACCGACGCTCCGGACAGAGTGGCCCAAATCGAGAGCGAGATCGAGGCAAAGTTTTTCTCGGATTCTGCTCCATTTGCGGGAGCGGCGCGGTTTGTCCGCAGCGATCCTGATGCCTTTGGCGTATAGCGGCTATCTCGGGAAGATCTCTCCCTGGGAGCGCCGGCGTCCCGCCGGCAACTGACTCAAGTGAGTAGGCCGGCGGGACGCCGGCGCTCCCAGGGGCTCTCTACACAAACGCGTCATTCTGCCGTGACTGCTTCCGGCACGGCATCGATGAGATCTACAGGGGTATATGATGTGGATCTCAACAGATGCAGCTAAGGAGTGCGAGCGGCCATGAGCTACGGCTTCGCACACAAGGGTCCCCTGCCGGGCCGTGGAACGGTCGAACCTGAAAAGGAGCGTTCAGGATGTTCGATGCAGCGAAGAGAGATGCGAAGCCCCGAGTCCTCCTCGGCCTGATCGCCTGCCTGCTGGGGCTGGCGGTCTCTTCCGGGGCCGGCGCCGCCACCACGCGCAAGACCGCGCCTGAGCCGGCGGCCACGCTGCTGCTGCCCTATTTCGAGGTGGATCTCAACAACCCGAGCGGTCAGACCACCCTGTTCTCGGTCAACAACTCGTCGCCCCAGGCGGTCCTGGCGCAGGTGACGGTCTGGTCGGACCTCTCGGTCGCCGTCCTCGGCTTCAACATCTACCTGACCGGCTATGACGTGCAGGCGTTGAACCTGCGCGACATCCTGGTCAACGGCCTTCTGCCGCGGACGGCGTCCGCCGGCCAGGATCCGACCGATACCATCAGCCCACACGGCCCTTTGTCGCAGGACATCAACTTCGCGAGCTGCAACGGCTTCCTGCCGACACCAAACCTGTCGGCAACCTTCATCCAGCACCTTCAGTTGTCCTTGACAGGGAAGCCCTCGCCGATCCTCGGCAACCTTTGCGCCGGCCGCGCCTTTGGAGACAACATCGCCCGCGGTTACGTCACGGTCGATGCGGTGAACAACTGCACCTTGCGGCTGCCCAGCGATCCGGGCTATTTCGGCCCCGGCGGCACCGGCGATGCCTCGGACCAGAACGTGCTCTGGGGTGACTATTTTTCGATCGATCCCGCCAACAACACGGCCGATGGGGACACGCTGGTCCACATCGTCGCCGACGCGACCGATGTCGAAACGTCGTCCCCTGGACGGTACACGTTCTATGGCCGTTACGTCGGGTGGTCCGCGGCGGACAATCGCCGGCCGCTGGCGACGAGCTTCGCCGTCCGCTATCTCGACGGCGGTGCTTTCTCCGGCGGCACCAGCCTGATCGTATGGCGCGATTCCAAGCTCAGGCAGACGGCCTTCACCTGCCCCGTCGCCGCCGGCTCTCGTCCGAGCTGGTACCCGATGGGTCAAGAAGCGGCTCTGATCTTCGACGAACAGGAACAGGTCCAGGTTCCGCAGAGCGCTCCGTCTTCGCCTTTGCTCAAGGGGTTCGCTCCCTTCCCGGCGGAAGCCCAGCGCGTCGCGGTCGGCGGCAGCGACTTTCCGGTTCCGTACAGTTTCGGCTGGCTGGCCTTGAACCTGAACTCCTTTGTCACTCCGGCGGGCCGGGTGCCGCCGGTCGATCCAGAGGTGGCTCAGGCCTGGGTCGCCGTGAAAATGCTGTCCAGCGGACGGTTCAGCATCGGCTTCGATGCCATCCAGCTCGACAACGCCGCTCATCCGATCCACTACGAGGGGAAACAGCCATGAACGGGGTGCGACGCTGAAACTTCAGCCGGCTCGCCAGACCGGCCGCGTCAGGCAGGTGGGACCTCCCTCGGCTTTCCAGGAGATCTCCCGGCCGCTGTAGGTGAGCACCTCGCAGCCGGCCTCTTCCAGGCGCCGCTGGGTGATCGGATTGCCTTCCAGCATCAGGACCTTGCGCGGCGAGAGGGCGAGGACGTTGGGGCCCTGGGTCGCGAACTCCAGGTCCGGCACCTCGATCAGGCGGATGCCCCGGTCGTGAAGGAAGCGCCAGAAGGGGACGGCGAGGAGGGACGGATAGACCACCGCGAGGTCGTGATCCACCAGGCTGATCAGGGAGAGGAGGTGCAGGCAGGCCTCGGGACCCCCGAAGTACGGCAGCTCGACGGGAATGACCTCGACGTCCAGCGGCGCGAGGATCTCCCGGAGCTGGCGGAGACCCTCGGCGTTGGTGCGGAAACCCTGGCCAACCGCCAGGGTGTGGCGGTCGAGCCAGAGGAGGTCTCCCCCCTCGGCCGTGGCCTCGCCGTCGAGAGCAGCGAAGGTGGGGACTCCGACCTCCCGCAGCCTCTGGCCGAGCGCTTCCTCCTCGCCGCGGCGCAGCGCCTTCCCCATCCGCAGCAGGACCGCGCCGCGTTCGGTGATCAGGACGGGATCGAAGACGTAGATCGCGTCCGCCCGGTCCGGCTGGGGGGCGGAATGCTCGATCACCTCGGCGCCGGCGCCGCGCAGCAGATCCACCAGGGCATCGTGCTCGCGCCGGGCCTCCTGGAGATCCGGCCGGGAGGTGTAATGCCAGTGCGTCGGATCGGCGTCGCCGAAAGCCTCGTCCGGACGGCGGACCAGGACCCGCCGCAGGGGATCGACCATGCTCTGACAGCCGTAAGGTGTGGTCACGCTCGTTCATCCTCCCCGTAGATCCGCGTCTCGATCGATCCGCGGAGATTCCGCAGCCGGCCGCGGAGATTCCGTATTTTTTCTTTCCGCTCCGCCGCCCAGCCACCGGCGGACCGCAGATTCAGATCAGCGATATAGACCGCCGTCTCGCCGCCGGCGATGGCGCTCAGGGTCGCGGCGGCCGCTTCCCCCTGAGCGTTCCTGAACCCCCGTTCGTGCAGCTCGAGCCCGATCTCCGCGAGGAGGATACAGTGCTCCGCGATCTCGATGGGGATGTCGGCCGCGCGCTGAAGAGTCTCTTCCGTGCGGTCCCGCCAGAACCGGTCGAACGCGGCGGCGTCCGCGTCCACCGCCTCGCGCAGGCGAAGCGACCGGTCGCGCGCCTCCTCCAGAATCGCCTCGGCCCGCTCGCGAAAGGGAGCGTAGACCTCCCGCCGCTTCGGGCTTTCCGCCGCCTTGATCGTGTGCCGCGCGACGGTCTGCAGAACGCTCCCGGCCAGGGCGCCCGTCAGAGCCGCGGCACTCCCGGCTCCCGGCGTGTTCCCGCCGGCGGCGAAGAGATCCAGAAGGTCACGGGTGGTGCGGTCAAGAAACGAGTCGTCGGTCATGACCTGCGTCTAAAGCGTAGAGGGTGCAGATGAGATGGGGAGGCGCTAGGGGCCGAAAGATTAAAGCCGGACCAACTCCAGATCCGTTTGAGGGAAATCATTCCCTTTAAAGAGGAGGGGGGCGCCTGTGGCTCGGGCGAGAGCGTACGAGCAGCAATCACCCAGGTTCAACGCTGCCGGATGCCGTCCCTTGCCGAACCTTTCCCAGGCTTGGCGAGCGAGACGCATATGCTCGGCGGTAAACGGCACGACTTCCAGTGCGAGCTCTTCGCACAAAGAATCGAAGATCAACCGTCCGGCGGGTCCCTTGCGAGCCAGGACGACGGAACCCGCCTCGAGAACGGAGAAGGAACTGATCCTACGCTCCGCGGCGTCGAAGATCAGATCGAGAAAAGCGTTCTGTTCGGGTTCTCCGAAAAGGATGGCCAGCAGAGCGGAGCTATCCAGAACAAGACCCGGCGTCAAAAGAGTCCTCTCTCGTCATAACCAAGGATCTCCTCGGCGCTGCGTTCGTCGAGATCCGGCAGAGAACGGAGTTGAGAGACAAGGGTCTCGACCTTGGCCTTTCGAGAATTTCGAGAGATCTCTCCGGTCTTTGCACGGTCTCCCTCAACCGGGATCAAACGGACGAGCCGGGCGCCCCTGCTGGCAATGACCACCTCTTCGCCGGCGATCGCTTCATCGACGAGGCTCTCCAGGTGGTCCTTGGCGTATCCGAGATTGACCTTCCTCATGGAGACAACCTAACCCCATCCGGTGTGGAGATCAAGCCTCAATCCTCCCCCTCCTCCACTCCCTCGTCCGAGGGGGACTCCGGAGCCAGAATGGCGCTCGCCAGCGGCGGCTGGTTGCCGGCGAAGATGGGGATGGCGTGAGAGCCGGTCTCGGGCGCTCCGGTGGGGCGGCCGAAGCTGACGATCTGCTGCCAGACGCGGTCGAGGTCGTCGCCGAAGATGACCAGCAGGTCCCCCGGCTGGGCCGCCTCCAGCGAACGCTGGACGGCCTCCTCCTCGCCGTAGACCTCCGGCGAGATCCGGTCGGTCGGGAAGCCGGCGGCGAGGAGACCCTGGCGGACCAGCGCACCGGTATCCCCCCGGCGGCGTCCCCGCAGGTTGTCGTCCTCGCGCAGGATGATGAAGTCGAAGGCCGGAGCGGCGGCGCGGGCGAGCTCGAGGATGTCCTCGTCCCGGCGGTCCCCCGGAGCGGCGAGGACGCCGAGCCGCCGGCCGTTGACGGTGAGCCCGCGGATCGTCTGCGCCATCGCCGTCATGCCGTGGGCGTTGTGCGCGTAGTCGAGCAGCACCCGGAAGGGGTGCTCGTTGTAGAAGTTCATCCGGCCCGGCGTCTGGAAGAAGTCGGTGGTGAAGGTGCGCAGCCCCTGGCGGATGTTCTCCAGGCTGATCCCCATCGCGTGCGCGATCGCGGTGGCGAACATGGCGTTCTGGATGTTGTGGATCGCGTGCCCCTCGACCGTCGCCGGGATCTGCCGCGCCCAGAGTAGCGGGATCTGCTCCTCCCCCTCGTAGAGCACGATCAGCCGGCCGTTCAACCCCTCCTCCAGCGCCACCGCCCTCCCCCCCTGCTCGCGGATGTGCCGGCGCACGAGATCGTTCTCCCGCCGCATCGTCACGTAGATCGGCCTGGCCGGGCTGTGCGTGGCCATCTGCGCCACCCGCTCGTCGTCGGCATTGAGCACGCACCAGTCCTGGGCCACCTCGACGACGACGCGCTTGATCTCCGCCAGCTCGTCGAGATCCTTGACGCCCCCCATCCCCAGATGGTCGGAGGCGACGTTGAGCACCGCTCCCACCTTGCATTTGCGCCAGCCGAGCCCGGCGCGCACGATGCCGCCGCGCGCCGTCTCCAGCACCGCCGCGTCGACCGACGGGTCGCGCAGCACCAGGTGGCTCGCCCACGGCCCGGTCATGTCCCCGGAGACCGTCAGCTCGCCGTCGATGTAGACGCCGTCGCTGGTGGTCATGCCGACTGTGGCGCCGGAGAGCTTGAGGATGTGCCCGACCATGCGGGTCGTCGTCGTCTTGCCGTTGGTGCCGGTGATGGCGGCGATCGGGATGCGGTACGGCGTCCCCTTGGGGAACAGCATGTCGATCACCGGGCCGGCGACGTCACGGGCCTTCCCCTCCGTCGGCGCGGTGTGCATGCGGAAGCCGGGCGCGGCGTTGACCTCGACGATCGCGCCGCCGACCTGCTTGTGGCTGCGGGAGATGTCCGGCGAGATGAAGTCGACGCCGCCGACGTCGAGGCCGATCGCCTTGACGGCCCGCTCGGCCATGATCCGGTTGTCGTAGTGGATGGCGTCCGTCTTGTCGACCGACGTGCCGCCCGTCGACAGGTTTCCCGTCGAGCGCAGGTAGAAGACCTGCCCCGCGGGGAGAATGGAGTCGGGCCCCAGCCCCGCCTGCTCGAGCAGCCGCTCGGCCTGGTGATCGAATTCCAGGCGGGTCAGCACCTTCTCGTGGCCGATGCCGCGCCGGGGGTCCTGGTTGACGATCTCGACCAGCTCGGCGACGGTGTGCTGTCCGTCCCCGACCACGCGGCCGGGCACCCGCTCGGCCGCCGCCACGACCTTGCCGTTGACCACCAGGATCCGGTAGTCGTGCCCCTCCTGGAAAGTCTCGACGATCACCACCGAGGAGTACTCGTACGCCTTCTCGAACGCCACCTTGACCTGTTCCCGGGTGGTGAGATTGATCGACACGCCCTTGCCGTGATTGCCGTCGAGCGGCTTGAGGACCACCGGGAAGCCCAGCCGCTCGGCGGCTTCGACGGCATCCTCCAACTCCCGCACCCGCGCCTGCCGGGGGACCGGCAGCCCGAGGTCCGAGAGGATCTGATTGGTCAGCCGCTTGTCCGAGGCGATCTCGACGGCGGTGTGGCGGGTCTCGCTGGTGACGGTCGCCTGGATGCGGCGCTGGAACTTGCCGTGGCCGAGCTGCACCAGCGAGCGCTCGTTCAAGCGGATCCACGGCATGTCCCGCTCCTCGGCGGCGCGCACCAGGGAGGCGGTCGAGGGGCCGAAGGCGCGGCGCTGGGCGAGGCGGACGAGATCCTCGAGCTCGGTCTTGAAGTCGTACGGCCCGGGCAGATGGGCCTCGCGCTCGGGCGGGAGCAGATGCAGGAGGAGGCGCAAGCCCATCTCGGCGGCCTCCAGGCCGACGATCTCCTCGTCGTAGCTGAAGACGACGTGGTACTGCCCGGTCGGCAGGTCGTGGCTGCGCGTCTTGCCGTAGCTGACGGGCGTGCCGGCGAGGCACTGGAGCTCGATGGCGACGTGTTCCAGCACGTGCCCCAGCCAGGTCCCCTCGTCCTCCGTCATGCGGCGCACGAAACCGCCGGGCGTACCGTAGGAGCAGCCGTGCTCGCGCAGCGTCGGGATCGCCTCCAGCAGCGCGTCCACGAAGCCGGGGAGCCGGTTGGTCGGGTATTCCTCCAGCTCGCCGAGATCGACGCGCAGGCGGATCACCTTGCGCAGGGCATAGAGGTTGGGGCCACGGTAGACGCGGGTGTCGAGGATCTTCATCGGTCGAGGCTCCCCACTTCGATGGTCTCGGCTGCCGTATTCGCGGCGGTCTGTTGAGCGGAGCCGGCCGGGACGACCGCCGTCCGCCGATTGACGTCGTACCGGCAGCCCCGGGTCAGGAAATCCACCTTGAGCCCGAGCATGGCGACCGGCTGCCCGCGGTGCACCGCGTGGCTGTCGGTGAAGCGCAGGCCCGAGGCGTCCACCACCGTCACCGCGCCCGAGCCGAGGACGGTGATCACGCCGTCGGCGTCGATCATCGCGGCCGTGTCCTCGTCGACTCCGACGCCGAGCGGCTCGGGGTTGTAGGAGAGGGCGGTGAGCAGCCGCCCCATGCGGTCGCGGCGGCGGAAGTGCTGGTCGATCAGGAGGCCGGGCGCGAAGCCGAGCCCCTGGGCCATCTGGACCAGCCGCCGGCGCGGGGTGCCGCCGCTCTCCCCCATCGAGATCATGTGCCGGGAGATGACGGCGGCGCCGGCGCTGGTGCCGGCCACCACCATCCCCTCGGCATGCCGGCGGCGCAGCGCCGCGGCGAGCGCCGTGCCGCCGAGGGCCGAGGAGATGCGGAGCTGGCTGCCGCCGGTCATGAAGAACCCGGTCGCGTACTCCAGGGTGTCGAAGACCTCGCGGCTGGTCTCGATCGCGTCCTCGCGGTTGCGGACGCGGAGCACCTCGACGGTGTCGGCGTCCATGCCGTAGAACAGCTCGGCGTAGCGGTCCCCGGTCTCGGGGAACTCCGAAGCGGTGGCCAGCACGACGATCGAGGCGTCCGTTCCGCCGGCCTCCTCGACAAAGCGGCGCAGGATGACCCGCTCGCGGACTTTGTCCTCCGCGCCGCCGATCGCCATGATGAGACCCGGCCGGCCGGCCGGATTGGGGCTCGAATCCATGCACTCTCCTCGGTCCGCGCCCTTGTCGCGCGGCCCCCGAACGGAACGACTTTCAGGTGCCAGAAGGCGGGGAGATCGTAGCATGGCCGCCAGGGCCGTCGCGCGAGTCTCGAGACAGCTCCCTGTCCCGCCTTGAGGGGGAGCGGGCACTATGATCTAGGCATCTGCTTGTGCGGGCACCTGAGCGGAAGATCGATGGATTCCTCACGCCCGGTCTCTCCGCGAGCTTTTTCATCGTGCTACGATATCTACCCGTCTCGGTGCCATGCATATGGATACATTATTGGGTGAGCACGAAGACATGCGCACCCATCTAACCCCCAGGGGTTGACAGGAGAAAGGCTGTGAAATTCAGACCCATAGCAGTCGCCGTCGCATTGACGGCGATCGTAGCGCCCGGTGCGGTGGTCGCAAGCGACAGCCGCACCCCGATCAGGGTGGTGACGGACGTCCCGCCGATCGACGGCAGCAACCACAATCTGAGCGATCCCCACGCCAATCAGGCGAATACCGCCGAGAAGCGCTTCCTGCCGGATGCCTACGTCGACCGCATGGGCGGCGACGAAGCGATGTTTCCAGGGAAGAACCGCCCTTCCCCGCGCGACATCTCGAACCATGTGTTCGCCCAGGACCCGGAGCCCGTCCTGAATCCGCTGGATACCAACAACTTCCTCTGGCAGTTCGGACAGTTCCTGGATCACGACTTCGGGATCACGAACGATCACGACACGCTGCCGTTGCAGCCGCTCAACCTGACCATTCCGCCGAACGATCCGTACTTCGACCCGGTCGTCCGGCCGTTCATGACCATCTCGCGGCAGAAGTACGATCCCAAGACCGGCATCCTGCCGGCCCCGAATCCGCGCATGTCGATGAACACCCAGACCGGCTGGATCGATGCCTCCCAGGTCTATGGCTACGGCCAGGCCCTGCCCGGGCCGGGCACCCCGGGGCCGACCCCGGGCGTGCTGCGGGAATTCTCCGGCGGCCGCATGCTCGTCGAGGCGGAGACCAACCTGCTGCCGCGGGTTCAGTCGGTCCTGCCGTCCCCGCAGTTCCCGTCCACCCTGTTCGTCTGCGGCGACTTCTTCCCGCGCTGCAACGAAACCCCGGGCCTGACGATGATCCACACCCTGTTCGTGCGCGAGCACAACCGGAAGGTGGCTGAATACGCCGCGGAGAACCCCTCTCTGACCGATGAGCAGCTGTTCCAGCTCGGCCGCCGATGGGTGACCAGCCTCATCCAGTCGATCACGGTCAACGAGTTCCTGCCGACCCTGACCGGCGAGAAAGTGGCGAAATACAAGGGGCACAAGCCGTCGGTGAACGGCCGTATCGGAATGGAGTTCGAGCAGTCGCTCTACCGCGTCGGCCATACGCTGCTCCCCCGCGAGCTGCAGCGCTTCGGCTCGCCGGGCGGGCACAGCCCGCTGCCGGCCCTCGATCTCGGCGAGACCCTGTTCCAGTCGCCCAACCTCTTCCAGACGTCCGCGGACCTCGACGCGCTGGTGCGCGGGTTCATCCGCCAGCCGCACGAGAAGGTGGATTGCGTGGTGGCGGACGGCGTGCGCAATACGCTGGTCGTCGATCAGCCGGGGACGGCGGGGACGCTGTTCGACCTGCCGGCGATCAACATCGTGCGGGGCCGGGAGCTCGGCCTGCCGAGCTACAACCTCGCCCGCGTGGGCTTCGGCCTGCCTCCCGTCAACCGCTTCGCCGATGCCTTCGACACCAAGGCGGCGGAGCGCCTGCGGTCGGTCTACTCGAATCCGAACCAGGTGGACCTGTTCGCGGGGGGCATCTGCGAGAAGGCCGCTCATCCGCGTACCGGTCACACCGGCCCGCTGATCACGGCCGTCATCCACCGGCAGGTCAGGGACCTCCGCGACGCCGATCGCTTCTGGTACCAGAACATCCTGACGAAGGAGGAGATCCAGGAAGTCGAGAGCTACAAGCTCTCGGATCTGATCCTCAACAACACGGGATTGAAGCCGGACGAGATCAACAGCGACGCCTTCAAGGTGAAGCACTGACACCTTGCCGGCCCCCATCCGGCGAAGGATGAGGGGCCGGCCGGACGTCTCGCTTATCCTGCCTTCCGCTTCGCCGTCCACTCCAGGTAGGTCTTGAATTCCTTGGCCGCACCCGGCTGCGCGAGCTCGAGCTTGCCGCTCAGCCGGCCGTCCGGCAGCTTCTTGTAGGAGAGCCGGAACCAGGGAGTGTCGGGGACCGTCTCGGAGACGAAGGTCACCGCGCCCGGAGCCTTGGCTTCCATCGTGTAATGGATCACATGCCCTTCGCTGTCCATGTAGACCGCTCGCACATCCCCTTCGCGATAGAACACCATGAGGTCGTCGTGATTGACGGCGGGGCGGGGTTTGGCGGCGGGGTAATCCGCGTGGTTGCGGCGGATCATGACCTTGCCTTGAACATCGGACGTGAATTCAAAATGGCCGACGCCGGCCACGGCGGGGCCGTCCGGGACCCACTCCCCCAGCAGAAACCGCAAGGCCGAGAAGGGATCGCCGGGCGGCCCCTGGGCGGGAGCCGCGGTTGCGCAGCAGAGAACGAGAATCAGAAACAGAAGCCGTCGCATCGATGTCCTCCTAAAACCAACCTGAAAGGGATGGGCGGGTACGCTCGGTGATGATAGCGGAAGGCAGGCTCATAAGCAGCCCGAAAAACTGGCCCAGGGTACAAAGAAAAAGCCGGCTGAAAGCCGGCTCGCAAGGGTTCGACGATATTGAAATGGCGCCGTTCAGTTCGCCTTGGGCGCCGCCGCCACGCCTTGCCGGTCGAGCAGGGCTTCCAGCCGCTGGATGCGGGCTTCCTGCGCCGCGAGTTGCGCGTGCTGCTTCTGGACCTCGTTGAGCAGCATCGTGTTGAGCGCCTGATAGCGGACCGTGAAGGGCTTCCCCTTCTCGTCGTACTGGACCAGGGTGGGATAGACCTTCGCCACCTCTTCGGCGATCAGGCCGTACTGGAGGAGACGCGAGCCGTCGTCATACGGGGCCTTGTAGTGGAAGGTCACCGGGCGGAGCTTCATCAGGTCGCCGGTCGCCTCGCCCATGTCCTCCACGTCCTCCTTGAAGCGCAGCGAGGAGGTCACGGTGCCGAGCTGGCCGGAGCTGTTGACGTAGACCGCGACGCCGCTCGAGGAGGTCGCGCCGTTGACGCCGGCCAGGAACGCCGCGGTGTGGGTTCCTGTGGTGCCGATGCGGATGGTGTTGGACTCGTTGCTCGGAGCGCTGTTGCCGATGTCGATGTTGTTGCTGCCGCTGCCGATGCTGGAGCCGGCCAGCCTGCCGATTCCGATGTTGCCGGAGCCGGTCGCGCTGCCCAGGGCATTGGAGCCGACCGCCGTGTTGTTGGCTCCGGTCGAGTTTCCGAACAGGGCCTGGTATCCGATGGCCGTGTTGGCGTCACCGGTCGTGTTGAAGTCCAGGGCGTTGGTGCCGAACGCCGAGTTGGAGTTGCCCGTCGTATTGGAGGGCAGGGCGCCGGCGCCGACCGCCGTGTTGACCGATCCCGTCGTGTTGGAGCCCAGGGCGAACGAGCCGAGCGATGTATTGGCGCTGCCGGTCGTGTTGAAGAAGGAGGCCTCCGCGCCGACCGCGCTGTTGTCGTTCCCGCTGGTATTGGAGGACAGGGCGTACTCCCCGATCGCGGTGTTCCGGTCTCCCGTCGAAGTCCCCGGATTCCCCGCGCCGGTGCCCAGGTAGAGATCCTCGAAGCCCGTGGCATAGAGGGCGAAGGCGCCGAGAGACAGCACGGCGAGCAGAACGAACGGACGGTACCCTTTTCGAATCAGTGGCATGCGAGGCATGGCTGAGCTCCTTGGGGTCAATGCCACCTACGAGCTACCTGAGCCTCAAAGGTTCAAAGTGCCGCCAGGCGGCGGGGTTGATTACCTGCCCTCCATGATATTACCAACGCTCTATGTTAGCAAGAGCAAGCAGCAACTCTCCGCGTTGACTTCCCCGGCGGCCGCGGAACAAACTTGCCGGGTCTCCCTACCGAGGTTCCCCATGAGCTCAGCGCCGGCCGTCACTCCGGAATCCGTCTCTACCCCCGCCGCGGGGCCGCGGCATCCGCTCACCGTGCCGCATTTCCGCAATCTGTGGCTCGGCGCCACGATCTCGCAGCTCGGCGACCAGTTCTATCTGGTGGCGCTCCCCTGGCTGGCGCTGCAACTGACGGGATCGAGCCTGGCGCTGGGCGCGATCCTGATGACCGCCGCGATTCCACGCGCGGCGCTGATGCTGGTCGGCGGCGCGGTGATCGATCGCTTTTCGGCGCGGCGCGTGCTGATGACCACAGCGGCGGCCCGCACGGTGCTGGTCGGCGCGGTGGCGGCGCTGGTCTGGCTCGGTCTCATCCAGCTCTGGGAGCTCTACGCGCTGACCTTCGCCTTCGGCGTGGCCGACGCCTTCTCCTTCCCCGCCGGGCCGGCGCTGATGCCGACGCTGGTCGAGACGAACCAGTTGCAGTCCGCGAACGCCCTGATGCAGAGCTCCACGGTGATGACGCAGATGGCCGGACCGGCGCCCGCGGGCCTGCTGATCAAGAGCCTCGGCGTCGCCTCCGCGCTCTTCTTCGACGCGCTGAGCTTCCTCGGCGTCATCGTGGCGCTGCTCAGGATCCCCGATCCGCCCAAGGTGCCGCCGGTGGCCGGCGCGCCGGCGCGTCCGAGCATGCTGCACTCCATCGCCGAGGGGTTGCGGGCGGTGCGCAACGATCCACCGCTGCTGTCGCTGATGATCGTGATCGCCACCATCAACATCTGTATTTCCGGGCCGATCGGCGTCGGCCTCGCGGCGGTGGCGAAATTCCGCTTCGGATCGGCGGCGGCGTTCGGAACCTTTCTGTCCTGTTTCAGCGGCGGCATGCTGGCGGGCATGCTGGCCGGCGGCATGGTGAAGCGCCCGCGCCGGCGCGGACTGCAATTCATCATCATGAGCGGGCTGTGCGGCCTCGAGCTGATCGCCATCGGCCTGATCCTGAAGTTCGCCGCCATCGTCGCGCTGCTGGCGTTGATGGGCCTGGGCGTCGGCTTCGTCAACGTGCAGTTCGCCGCCTGGACGCAGATGCGTGTCGAGCGCGCCCTCCTCGGCCGCGTGATGAGCGTGCTGATGTTCTCCGCCGTGGGCCTGGTGCCGATCTCCTACGCCGCCGCCGGCGCGCTCGCGCACTGGAGCCTCCCCGCCCTGTTCGTCATCGCGGGAGGGGTGCTCACGGGCACCTCGGCGCTGGCGGTATTCGGTAAGGCAGCGCGGGAGATCGACTGAGCCCCGGCGAACCTTTCCGCATAGGCTTCCTGGTGCCTCCTGCCCTATGGTTGTCGCCCACGCGTTGACGCCGGCTCGAGACCGGCCTAGACTTTCACTAGTACACTGACTAGGCCGAATCGGCTTAATCGGTGTAGTGCGTACTGACGAGAGCGAATCTTGAAGCCGTCGCTCAGCCGTAATCATGCTTGGAGACAAGCAGAGGTTTTATGGAGATCACTCTCAAACTTCCCGATCAGTACCTGGCTGATCATAATCCTGACGAGCTTGGTAAACAGATCAAGCTTTACGCGGCACTGCTGATGTTCCAGTCCGATGAGATCTCCGCCGGAGCTGCGGCGGAGCTCGCCGACGTCGATCGCTTCACCTTTGCCGCGGAGTGCCAAAAGCATGGCATTCCCTTAGTGAACTACCCTGCTGAGGATCTTCGCGCGGAGCTGGCAGCGTTGCGGAATGACGCTTGATGCTCGTAGTAGCGGATACCTCCGCGCTCGTAGCCCTCGCGGCTTGTGACTCTCTATCACTCCTCGACCATCTTTTCCGGGACGTTCGTGTTCCTCCCGCCGTTCTCCGGGAATGTACGGTGCCCGGCAAGCCCGAAGCAGAACGGTTGGATGCCTATCTGCGGACAAGAGTCATCGAGGTTGACCTTCAGGACTTTGTCATCGCGGTTGCCGGCTTGGGGCGAGGGGAGCTCGAAGCCATGGCGCTCTACAAACACCTGCACGCCGACCGCCTGCTGATGGATGATTATCGAGCCAGGAAGGTGGCACGCCTGAATGGGATCGAGGTGATTGGCAGCCTCGGTGTTCTGCTGCGCGCCAAAGAGTCCGGACTGATTCCCGAAATTCGTTCTCTTGTGATCGCAATCCAAGCGGCTGGCGTTCACTTTGGCGAGCAGCTCGTGGATGAAGCATTGCGCATGGCTGGCGAACGAGGAGTGCCTTCTTAATCCACCGCCAACCAGAGAAGCCATGCCAGCCGATACCTACACCGTAGCCATCGTGCTCGATCCGGAATTCGGTGAGCGTCTTGCCCCGCTCGCTTCGCGTGTCCACACATGGGTGGTCGATTCCCAGACCAATCGTGCCGCCGCGGAGGATATCTGGCAGAAAAACCAGGAGGACGGCGAGCCCTATTCCATCGAGAACGGCGTCACCACGTTTGGGGTCTTCTGGAACGAAAGCGCGGAACATTGGTGCGAAGGGGTCTTGGGGACGATCGATCTACACCATGGCGAGTACTCGCACACTCCTCCGCTTTCCGTGCTCGAGATCTACGGATTGCCGTTCTGCGAGCCGCTGAGATCACACTTCGCGGAGTACGATTTCACCGTCTTTCAGGAGACGGACTACGGCTTCCGCGCCTCCAAGGCGCCTCTCCCTACTTGAACACTCCCACGGCGATCAGGATCAAAATCACCAGGAAGATTCCCAGGCAGATGCGGGCGGCGGTCATCAGGTGGGTGTTGCCCACCTGACGAGCTCCCTTGGTCCGAAAGCCGGTGAGGGCGACCAGGGCGATGGCGACGACGACGATTCCGAGGATGACGATCCAGCTCATGGCGCTCAATATGTCACAATCGAGGCCCATGAGATACGCCCTTCTCCTTGCCCTGCTTCTCCTGGCCGCCGCCCCGGCGCTCTTCGGGCAGACCCCGGTTCCGGCCGAGGGAGACTGCACGCTCCGCGACTTCCATTTCGCGAGCGGCGAGACGCTGCCCGAGTTGCGCGTCCACTACACGACTCTCGGCACTCCCGCCAGGGACGCCGCCGGGAAAGTGCGCAATGCCGTGCTGATCCTCCACGGCACGACCGGCGATGGCAAGGGTTTTCTCCGCGACCCGTTCGCCGGCCGGCTCTTCGGCCGCGGGCAGACCCTCGACGCGGCGAGCCACTTCATCGTCCTCCCGGACGGGATCGGCCACGGCAAGTCGAGCCGCCCTAGCGACGGGCTCCACATGCGCTTCCCCAAATACACCTACGACGACATGGTGCGCGCGCAGCACGATCTGCTCACCCAGTGCCTGAAGGTCGATCACCTCCGCCTGGTGATGGGCACCTCCATGGGCGGCATGCACACCTGGGTCTGGGGCTACACCTATCCCGAGTTCATGGATGCCCTGATGCCGCTCGCCAGCGCGCCCGTCGAGATCGCCGGACGCAACCGGATGATGCGCAGGATGATCCTCGATTCGATCACCGGCGATCCCGAGTGGAAGCACGGCGAATACGCCGCCCAGCCCCGCGGGCTCGTGTCGGCGATCCACATCCTGCTCCTCATGGGGTCGAGCCCCCTCCAGTGGCAGAAGGAGGCCCCGACTCGCGAGAAGGCCGAGGCGCTCCTCGACACCCTGATCCAGCGCCAGGCCGCGATCCTCGACGCCAACGACCTGATCTACCAGTTCGACGCGTCCCGGAGCTACAACCCCCTCCCCCACCTCGGGAAGATCCGCGCTCCCCTGTTCGCCGTCAACTCCGCGGACGACGAGGTCAACCCGCCGGAGCTCGGCATTCTCGACGAGGCGATCCACCGCGTCCCCCGCGGCCGGTACATCCTGCTCCCCACCACCGCCGAGACCCGTGGCCACGGCACCCACTCCCTGCCGGCGGTCTGGGGGAAGTACCTGGCCGAGCTGCTCGGCCTGTAAGTTCCGCCCCTGCTGGTGCGGGGGTTGCATGGCTCTCGCGGTACGATTTCAGCCGCTGGTCGACATTCGCAGAGGGGGAGGGAGGCATGCAGAAGGGATCGAGCTCAGCCAACGACGCCGCGCCGTCTTTCCTGCTCGGCGGCGGGGAGATGGGCGCGCGGATGCGCGAGCGGGACTGGTCGGCGACGCCGCTCGGCCTGCCGGAGGGGTGGCCGCGGAGCCTGAAGACCGCCGTCCGCATCATGCTGACCTCCCGCCAGGCGATGTTCGTCTGGTGGGGGCCGGAGCTCATCAACCTCTACAACGACGCCTACAAGGCGATCGTCGGCGGCAAGCATCCGGAGGCGCTCGGGCAGCCCGCCTCGGTGGTCTGGCGGGAGATCTGGGATCAGGTGAGGCCGCGGGCGGAATCGGCGATCCTCAAGAACGAGGGGACCTACGACGAGTCGCTGCTGCTGATCATGGAGCGCAACGGCTATCCGGAGGAGACCTATTACACGTTCTCGTACAGCCCGGTGCCCGACGACGAGGGGGGCACCGGCGGCATCCTCTGCGCCAACACGGAGGACACCCCGCGCATCATTGGCGAGCGCCAGCTGGCGCTGCTGCGCGATCTGGCATTCAGGACCGCGGACGCGCGGACCTTCGATCAGGCCTGCACCGCGAGCGCGCGCAGCCTGGAGACCGACCCCTACGATCTCCCCTTCGCGCTGATCTATCTGATCGATCCGGAGAAGCGCCGCGCCCTCCTGGCGGGCGCCTGCGGCATCGGCCGCGACCATCCGGCGGTGCCGGCCGCGGCCGACATCGACGGCGATCCGGTCTGGCCGTTCGCGGAGGTGATCCGGACCCACAAGGCCTGTGTGGTCTCCGATCTCGCGGCGTCTTTCGGGAATCTGCCGGCGGGCGCCTGGCAGCGGCCGCCCCACCAGGCGGTGGCGGTGCCGATCGCGCCCTCCGGCCAGACGGGCAAGGCCGGCGTGCTGATCGCCGGCCTGAACCCGTTCCGGCTCTTCGACGACAGCTACCGGGGCTTCATCGATCTGGTCTCGGCGCAGATCGCGGCCAGCATCGCCAACGCCCAGGCCTACGAGGAGGAGCGCAAGCGGGCCGAGTCCCTGGCGGAGCTCGACCGCGCGAAGACGGCGTTCTTCTCGAACGTCAGCCATGAGTTCCGGACCCCGCTCACCCTGATGCTCGGACCTCTCGACGACGTCCTCGCCAGCCCCGGGGAGGAGATCAGCGGCGAGAACCGCGAGCTGCTGACCCTCGTCCGCCGCAACGGCCAGCGGCTGCTGAAGCTGGTGAACACCCTGCTCGACTTCTCGCGCATCGAGGCGGGGCGCGTCCAGGCGGTGTATGAGCCGATCGATCTCGCCGCCTACACCGCGGAGCTGGCGAGCGTGTTCCGGGCCGCCGTGGAGAAGGCCGGCCTGCGGCTCGCCATCGACTGCCCGCCCCTCCCGGAGCCGGTCTTCGTCGACCGCGATCTGTGGGAGAAGATCGTCCTCAATCTGGTCTCGAACGCCTTCAAATACACGCTGCGGGGGGAGATCCGGTTGTCGCTCCGAGCCGAGGCGGGCTCGGCGGTCCTGACGGTCCAGGACACCGGGACCGGGATTCCCGAGGCGGAGCTGCCGAAGATCTTCAACCGCTTCCACCGGGTCCAGGAGACGCGCGGGCGGACGCACGAGGGGACGGGGATCGGGCTCGCGCTGGTCCTGGAGCTGGTCAAGCTGCACGGCGGCACGGTCGGGGCCGACAGCGTCTACGGCGCGGGGAGCACCTTCACGGTCGCCGTCCCCTTCGGCCGCGAGCACCTGCCGGCCGACCGCGTCGGCGGCGCCCGGACGCTGGAGTCCACGGCCCTCGGCGCCAGCCCGTTCGTCGAGGAGGCGCTCCGCTGGCTGCCGGGCACCATCTCCCGGCAGACCGGAGCGTTCTCCGTCCAGAGCGGGCTCCTCCCGGCCGTCAAGCCCGCCCCCCCGGGGGACCGGCCGAAGGTGGTGCTGGCGGACGACAACGCCGACATGCGGGATTACGTGCGGCGGCTGCTCTCCACCGACTACCAGGTGACCGCCGTCGCCGACGGGGCCGAGGCGCTGCGGATCACCGCCGAGCAGAAACCGGACCTGGTCATCACCGACGTCATGATGCCCAGGCTCGACGGATTCGGGCTGCTGAAGGCTCTCCGGGAGGATCCCGGCACCGCGTCCACCCCTATCATCATGCTCTCCGCCCGGGCCGGCGAGGAGGCCCGGGTCGAGGGGCTCCAGGCCGGGGCGGACGACTACCTCACCAAGCCGTTCAGCGCCCGCGAGCTGCTCGCCCGGGTCGCCGGCACGCTCGCGCTGGCCAGGGCGCGACGGGAGGCGACGCGGCGGGAGGAGGAGCTGAAGGCGCTCGCCATGGAGACGCTCCGGGAGGCGGACCGCCGCAAGGACGAGTTCCTGGCCACCCTGGCCCACGAGCTGCGCAACCCGCTCGCCCCGATCCGCAACGGCCTGCAGATCCTGAGGCTGGGGCGTGGCAATCATCAGGCCGAGGAGCAGGCCCGCAGCGTGATCGAGCGGCAGGTGCAGCAGATGGTCCGGCTGATCGACGACCTGCTCGACCTCAGCCGGATCAGCCGGGGCAAAATCGAGCTGCGCCGGGAACGGATCGATCTGGCGGCTGCCGTGCAGAGCGCCGTGGAGACCAGCCGGCCGCTGATCGAGCAGGCGGGCCACGCGCTCACTCTCAGCCTGCCCGCCGAGCCGGTCTTCGTGGACGCCGACGTGACCCGGCTCGCCCAGGTCTTCGCCAACCTGCTCAACAACGCCGCCAAGTACACCCAGAAAGGGGGCGGCGACATCCGCCTCGCCGTCGAGCCGCTGGGCCGGGAGGTCGCGGTGAGGGTGAGCGACAACGGCGTCGGCATCCCGGCCCCCATGCTCCCCCAGGTCTTCGAGATGTTCACCCAGGTGGACCGCTCGCTGGAGCGGACTCAAGGGGGGCTCGGCATCGGCCTGAGCATCGTCAAGCGGCTGGTCGAGATGCACGGCGGTACGGTGGAAGCCCGCAGCGAGGGGAGCGGCCGGGGGAGCGAGTTCGTCGTCGTTCTGCCGGTGCCGGCGGTCCGGGAACCGGAGCTTCGGGACGGCGGCGAGGAACCGGCCGGCGCGCCGGTCCCGCGCCGGATCCTGGTGGCGGACGACAACGTGGACGCGGCGGCCAGCCTGGCGATGATGCTCGAATTCATGGGCAACGAGGTGCGCACCGCTCACGACGGCGTCGAGGCGGTGGAAGCGGCGGCGGCGTTCCGGCCCGACCTGATCCTGCTCGACATCGGGATGCCGCGGATGAACGGCTACGACGCCTGCCGCCGTATCCGCGAGCAGCCGTGGGGGCGCGGCATCGCCATCGCCGCGCTGACCGGCTGGGGGCAGGAGGAGGACAAGCGCCAGTCGCAGGAAGCGGGGTTCGACCACCATCTGGTGAAGCCGATCGAGCCCGCGGCCCTGGAGAAACTGCTGCAAGCCGGGGGCGCCTGAGGCCGGATGGTACTATCGCGTCCATGGACGCCCTGAAGAGAAACAACGTCAAGCTCTCCGGCCCGGAAGGGTGCCAGGCGATGATCTTCGCCCATGGCTTCGGCTGCGATCAGAACATGTGGCGGTTCGTCACCCCCGCTTTCGAGGAGACGTACCGGATCGTCCTCTTCGACCACGTCGGCGCCGGCCAGTCGGACCCCTCGGCCTACAGCCGCGGCAAGTACGAATCGCTGAAGGGCTACGCCAGCGACGTGCTCGAGATCTGCCGCGAGCTGGGGCTGACGCGGGCGATCTTCGTCGGCCACTCGGTCAGCGCGATGATCGGCGTGCTCGCGGCGCTCCAGGAGCCGGACCGCTTCGAGCGGCTGGTCCTGGTGGGGCCGTCGCCCCGCTACATCGACGACGGCGACTACACCGGCGGCTTCAGCCGGGAGGACATCGAGGGGTTGCTCGAGTCGCTCGACAGCAACTACCTGGGCTGGTCGAGCGCGATGGCGCCGGTGATCATGGGCAACCCGGACCGCCCCGAGCTCGGCTCGGAGCTGACCAACAGCTTCTGCCGCACCAACCCCGAGATCGCGAAGCACTTCGCGCGCGTCACCTTCCTCTCCGACAACCGGGCCGATCTTCCCAATCTGAAGGTCCGCTCGCTGATCCTGCAGTGCCAGGACGACGCCATCGCCCCGCGGTCGGTGGGCGAATACGTGCACCGGCAGATCGCCGACAGCGAGCTGGTGCTGCTGGAGGCCACCGGACACTGCCCCAACCTGAGCGCTCCGCGAGAGACGATCGCCGCGATCCAGGGGTTCCTCTAGACGGGTGGAGCCAGACGGGTGGAGCCTTGACGGACCGCGATGAAATCCAGGGGGCGATCCCCGGCGACCCCCTCTTCGAGGAGAACGTCGAGGATCTCTATGACAACGCCCCCTGCGGCTATCTCTCGGCCCTCCCCGGCGGGCTGATCGTCAAAGTCAATCAAACCTTTCTGTCCTGGACCGGCTACCGGCGGGAGGATCTCGTCGGCCGCCGGCGGTTCCAGGACCTGCTCACCGCCGGCGGCAGGATCTTCCACGAGACGCATTACGCGCCGCTGCTGCGGATGCAGGGGGCGGTGCGCGAGATCGCCGTCGACCTGGCCTGCCCCGACGGCCGCCGGCTGCCGGCGCTGATCAACTCGGTGCTCAAGAAGGACGAGGAGGGCACGCCGCTGCTCGTCCGCACCACCGTCTTCAACGCCACCGACCGCAAGGAGTACGAGCGCGAGCTGCTGCGCGAGCGGCAGCGGGCCGAGCAGGAGACGAAGGCCAAGTCGGACCTGATCTCGATGATCAGCCACGAGATCCGCACCCCGCTCAATGCCATCATGGGGGTCGGGCACCTCCTCGGGATGACCGAGCTCACCGCGCAGCAGCAGAAATTCGTCCGCATCCTCCGCTCGTCCTCGGAGAGCCTGCTGGGATTGATCAACGACATCCTCGATTTCAGCAAGATCGAGGCCGGCAAGGTCTCCCTGGAAGAGCGGAGCGTCGACCTCCGGCAGCTGGTCCACGGTCTCGCCGACAACCTCCGCGTCAAGGCCGAGGAGAAGGGGCTGGCGCTGGCGGTGCACGTCGACGAGCGGATGCCGGCCAGCGTCCTCGGCGATCCGATCAAGATCGGACAGGTGCTCACCAACCTGCTGAGCAACGCCATCAAGTTCACGCCCAAGGGTTCGGTGACGGCGACGCTGCAGCTCCGCGAGCGGATCGCGGACGCGGTATCGATCGACTTCCAGGTCGCCGACACCGGCATCGGAATCGCTCCGGACCGGCTGCCGCACATCTTCGACGAATTCACCCAGGCCAACTACGACATCGGCTTGAAGTACGGCGGCACCGGCCTCGGGCTGACCATCTGCAAGAAGCTGGTCGAGCTCTACGGCAGCCACATCGCCGTGGAGAGCGAGCTCGGGCGGGGAACGACGTTCTCCTTCGTCCTGCGCCTGCGCACTCCCGAGGTCGCCGTCGAAGCGGCCGTCGATGGAGACGAGGCCGGCGATCTGGGGGTGTTGAAGGGCTTGAAGGTCCTGGTGGCGGACGACAACGAGGTCAACGTGCTCGTCCTCTCCGGTTTCCTGCGCAAGTGGGGACTGGAGATCGACGTCGTGACCGACGGCCGGCACGCCGTCGAACGGATCCAGGGGCAGGACTACGACTTGGTGCTGATGGATCTGCACATGCCGGAGCTGGACGGCTACGCCGCCACGCGTCATGTCCGCGCCCTGCCGGACGCCAAATACGCGCGGCTGCCGATCTTCGCGGTCTCGGCCTCCACCCGGATGGGCCACCAGCACGATCTCGACAGCGCGGGCTTCACCGAGTTCGTCGGCAAGCCGGTCAGCCCCGAGATCCTGTTCGCGAAGATCTCCCGGCACGTCTGCCGCGCCTCCGGGCGCCCCTCGGACAGGGGCGCCCGGACTTCACCGCCGGCCGGCGCCGGCCCGCGATAGAGCTCAGTTCGGACGCTCCTTGCACTGCCCTCGGGCAATCATGTCGGAGATGTAATAGTAGTGGCTGGAATCGGTCGCATAGGTGCTGAGCTTCTGGCGCAGCACGTTGAGGCAGTTGTTGGTGTCGGTCATGCCCGCCCGGAACTCGCCGGCCGAACCGAACGACCAGGGGGTGCCCGTGCCCGGGTCCGGCAGGATGAAGTCGTAGAACAGGCTGCCGATATAAACATTGCTGCTGTTGAAAGCCCTCAGCTCTACCTTGATGCTGAGATCGGCATTGAAGAAGCCACCCATCGGGCTGGTACGGCGGAGCACCATCGTCGTTATACCCTGCGTGCCGGCAAGCGTGGCCTGCCAGGTCAGGGCTCCGCAGGGGGTGTCCCGCGGAGCGATGCTGGCGAAGCTCAGCTTCTGGACCTGGACCCGGGTCGTGGCCGTTCCACTGGCATCGAACACGGCGTCGTCGAGCCGGGCGACCACGGTGTCATAGGCGGGTCCGGAAGACAGGGGGACGCCTTTGAGGGCAAGCTTGTGGTCCCAGTCGTCTTTCGGCTGGGCGCCGCACAGCGCCTCGACGTCGCCCGCCGGGAAGGTGAAGTAGGTCTGGCTGTTGGCCGGAGTCGTCCAGAAATCCGGGCCGGCGGAGATGACCTGGGCGGAGGCGGAGAGCCCCGCCAGACCGGCGAGCAGGATGGCGAGGAGAGAGGCGCGAAGGGTGAATCTGGTCATGATGTCGGATCTCCAAAAGTTTGTGTTGATCGGCGCGTTGGCTGTCTGGAAGACCTGTAGAGAAGACCGCCGGCGGCCCTCGGTTGGCAAAGCTCATGGGACCTCCTCGGCCAGGGGCGGCCCCGGCTCCAGGCTGTCGGCGGGTGGACGCGCTTCCCGGCGCCGGCGCCGGGAGACCCATTCGAGCATCGCGCCCTGCCCCGCCAGGGTCAGCAGGCAGGCGCTGGCCAACCCGACGGCGACCAGCAGGCCGAGCCGGCGGTTGGCCGGCACCCGCGACATGGCCAACAGGCCAAAGCCCATGGCGATAGCCATCGCATCGACGAGGATGGCCGGTCCCGCCTGGGCGCTCGCCACCCGCCCCGGCCGCGCGGCGCCGGCATCCTCGGCCGCCCGGAACCGCTCAAGAAAATGAATGCCGTAGTCGACGCCGATCCCCAGCGTCACCGCGCAGAAGATCGATGTCGCCACTCCCAGGGGCAGGCCCACCCATCCCATCAGGCCGAAGGTCCACGCCACCGCCACCGCCGTCGGGGCGACGCAGGCCAGCCCATAGCGCAGCGAGCGGAAGAGCAGAACGACGATCAGCAGATTGCTGGCGAGCGCCATCAGGAGCGACCCCAACTGCGTGCGCACGATCGCCGGGATCATCGCCTGCGAGACGGCGACGTCGCCGGCGAGCTCGACACGCCCATGGACGGGTACGAGCTCGCTACGCTCAAGCTCGCGGACCGCCGCGATGACCGCCGCGGTCTGCCGGTAGTTGGCGCCCTTGAGCAGCACGGTCACCACCGTGCGGCGGAATCCGTCGTCGATCAGCTCGCGCCGGCGCGCGACGCCGCGGACGTTGCCGATGCGGCGCACGTGCAGGTAGATCCAGGACGGGTTGTCGAGGATCTCGCGGCTCTCCTCGCGGCGCCCGCCCCAGAGATACGCCGTGGTCGAGAGGTGGCTCGCGAGCCCGAAGACGGCGCCGACCTCCGGCCGGGCGCGCAGACCCCGTTCGAAACGGCCGACCGCCGCGACCGCCGAGCCGGCGAGCAAGGGTCCGCGGGCCGCCGGAATCGACGGCACCTGCTCCGGCGGCGGATCGAAGGTCAGCACCGCCAGCAGCTCGTGGGTGCCGGCGAAGAGCCGGTCCGCCCGCTCAGAGGCCCGGCGCAGGGAGCTGTCCGGCGCGAAATTGTCGATCCAGCCGTCCTGGACGGCCAGGCGCGGGATGCCGAAGGCGAGGACGACGGTCGCCAGGGCGAGCGCCGGCAGCACGAGCCGGGGGCGCGCCCCCAGGGCGAGCGCCGGCCGGGTGAGCCGGAGTCCCGTTTCGGACGTGCCCGCCGGCGCGATCCCTTGCGGCCGCAGGGCGATCAGCGCCGGTGTCGCGGTCAGCGCCCAGAGCAGGCAGAACAGGCAGCCGATCGCCGCGAAGAGCCCGAAGCTCCAGACCGGCGGAATCGACGAGGTGAGGAAGGAGGCGAATCCGGCGGCGGTGGTCGCCGAGGTAAGGATGATCGGCCGTCCCAGCTCCTGGAAGGCGCGCCGGAGCGCCACGGCCGGGTCCTCGCCGGCCCGGCGGTGGCGGAAATGCCAGAGCAGATGCACCTCGTCCGAGAGCCCGACCGTCGTCAGGAGGACGGGAATGATCGCGGTGGTCAGGTAGACCGGCTGCCCCGACCAGCCGATCGCCCCCAGCGTGAAGACCTGAGCGGCGCCGATCTTGGCGAGCCCGATGACCACCGCCCAGGCCCGGCCGCAGCTCGCCCACAGGATCGCCGCGATCACCAGGATCGAGAGCGGCACCAGCACCGCGAGATCGGCGAGGACGTGCTCGCCCAGGAGCGCCTCGGCCGCCGGTGCCCCGACCACCGAGATCCGCTCGCCGGCCGCCGCATACGGGCGAGTGACGGCGACGGCCCGGTGGTAGAGCGTGGCACGGTCGATCGCCCCTTCGGGCGGCGGAACGCCCACCAGGATCGCCGCCGCCCGCCGGTCGTAGGAGACCAGGGTGCCTCGGAAGATGTCGATCGCCTCCACATCCTCGCGCACCTCGGCGAGGCGGTCCGGCGTCCGCGGCGGCGGCTCGAGCAGGCGGCGGAACTCGTAGCTCCCAGGGGAGAAGCGTGGCGCGTGCTCGGTCGCGAGGCTCACGACGTTCTCAGGCCCGACACCCGGCAATTCCTGGAGGGCCCGGGTCATCCGCTCCAGCCGTTCGAGCGTGCCAGGGTTGAAGATGCCGTCCGGCCGGCCGGTGTCGAGCACGACCAGGAGTGGGTCCCGCAGACCGAAGACCTGGCGCGCCTCGCGGTCGGCGGCGATCGCGGGGTCGTCCGGCGGCACCAGGGAGTGGCCGTCGATCTCGAGCTTCAAGCGGAAGAGACCGGGCACCATCGCCAGGACCAGGACCAGCATCAGGGCCAGGGCCACTCGCGGGCGCTCGCCCGACTTCCATCCCAAACGGATACCCCATTGAAGCATCGAGACCCCCCGGCATTTGCCTCCTCTATTTATATGTACTGCTTAAATAATAAACGGGACAAAAACCTGCCGGCGAGCCGCGGGACGTGCGGAGAGAGACGTCGGGTACTGGGGGGATGAGGGAGGAGAGAGCTCGCGGTGGCTCAGGGGATCAGCAGGATCTTGCCCGAGCTCTGGCGGCTTTCGAGGAGAGCATGGGCCGCGGCTCCCTCGGCGAGCGGGAACCGCGCGGCGATCCGGACCTTCAGGTGGCCCTCGCGCACCCAGCCGAACAGCTCCGCCGCCCGACTCCGGCGGTCCTCCGCGGTACGGAGGACGTTCCAGAGGTCGCCGCCGGTGATCCGTTTCGAGGTGTCCATCAGCATGCGGGGGTCCACCAGCGGCGGATCGCCGCCGGCCATGCCGTAGAACACGACGTGGCCGCCGGTGCGCACCGCCTCGAAGCTGCGCGGCAGCGTGATCCCCACCGAGTCGTAGGCGACGTCCACCCCGCGGGGAGCAAGGTCGCGCGCCGCCGCCACCCAATCCTGGGAATCGAGGGCTACCGCGTCCGCTCCCGCCGCGAGCACGGCGGCGGACTTGGCCTCGCTCGACGTCACGCCCAGGACGCGGGCGCCGAGCGCCTTGACGATCTGGACCAGCAGCAGGCCGACCCCGCCGGCGGCGGCGTGGACGAGCACCGACTCCCCCGCCTGTATCGGATGGCTGTCGCGGGTCAGATACTGCGCCGTCAGCCCCTGGAGCAGCAGCGCGGCCGCGGTCTCGGCCGGGATGTCGTCCGGCAGCGGGATCAGCTTGTCGAAGGGAACGGAGACGAGCTCGGCGTTGGCGAACGGGCTGTCCGCGAAGGCGACACGGTCTCCGGCCTGGAAGGGGGACTCTCCCGCGACCGACTCGACGACGCCGGCTCCCTCGTATCCGGCGATGTAAGGGGGCTCCCCCGCCAGATGGTAGTTCCCCCGCCGGCGGTAGACGTCGGCGAAGTTCAGCCCGATCGCCTGCATGCGGACGATCGCGTGGCCGGGCCGCGGCGCCGGGTCCGGCACCTCGCGGAGGGCCAGCACCTCCGGACCTCCGAAACGGTCGAAACCGAGAGCTTTCAGTTTTTCCTGCCCTTGATCAAAACCGCGATCTCGTCATTCCGGGGGTTCACGAAATCGAGGCGGACACGGCCGTCGGGGGTCGCGGAGACCACGGCGGGAATCGAGCTGGCGGTCAGCGACCAGCCGGCCGGCAGGACCACGGCGTTGCGAGGGCGGCCGAGCGTGCGGTCGAACACCAGCTCCTCCCCCTCCAGCCGGTAGCTCTTGGGATCGGTGTAGGTCTCCGAGATGCGGAGGCGGACCGAGCCCCCTTCCGGCACCGGCGGGAAGTGAATGACCACCACGTCGGAGCCCGCCGGAATCTCCCCGGCCGTTTCCCCCGGATGAAGCCCCGCCTTCAGGAGCTCTTCCCCGCTCCGGGTCTCCACCGTCAGCGCCTCGCCGGTGTCAAGGACGCGCGCCGACGGCCTGAAGGCCGCGCTCCCCGTGCGCACGACGTTGAGATAGCGGTCCACGCCGGGGCGCGACTCCGTGTAATCGTGGTAGAGGTCGAAGGCGTGCGTCTCGGGCGGCTGCAGGAAGTAGACGATGGTCCGGTCCTGATGCGCCCGCTCGGACAGCCGCTCCTCCTCCGGCGCTCCCGGCCGCCGCGCGGCCGCCGACCGCCGCGCCTCGATCGTCACCGGCAGCGCCTCCGGGCCGGTGTGCATCAGGCTCACCCGCAGGCGGCCGTCCGGCTGGGTGAGGATCTGGGCCGGCACGTTGCACGCGGTCACCTCGTACCCCGCCGGCATCACGATGGCGTTGCGGCGGATGCCGAGCGTGCGGGTGAAGACGATCCGGTCCTCCCCTTTCCGCAGGTAGCTCTTCGGGTCCTGGTAGGTCTTCTCGATCAGCAGCCGGATGCCGCCGTCCGGCGGGACCGGATGCGGCAGGTGGATCCGGATGTAGTGGGTATCGAGATCGGCCCCGGGGAGGCCGCTGCGCCGGGCCTCCTCGCCGCTCACCTCCTCGAACTGAAGCGGCCGGGAGGTCGCCCGGTCACGCACCGACTCGCCGCTCGCCGCGCTCCCCTTGCGGATCGGATTGAAGAAGACCGTCGCGCCGGGATCGATCGCAGTGACCTCGTAGAGGATGTGGAACGAGGCCGACTCCGGGCCGAGCAGCTCGTAGAGCGAGTATTCGTCGGTCTCGAGCGGGCGCTCCTCGGCCGGAGCCGGCGAGACGGCGGGCGGCGGTGCCACCGGACGCGGAGGCGCCGCGCAGGCCGCGAGCAGGGGCAGGCTCAGGAAGAGAAACGCCAGGGATCGCATGGAGAAATCATAGCCTCTCAGCGGCGCGCCAGCAGGACGAGCGCGAGGGCGATCAACCCGGGAACCGCCTGCACCCAGAGGATCTTCCGGCTGGCGGTGACGGCCCCGAAGACGCCGGCGATGATCACGCAGAGCAGGAAGAAGACCTGGATCGAGAAACCGGCCGCGCCCAGGCTCAGCCCCCAGAGCAGGCCCGCCGCCAGGAAACCGTTGTAGAGGCCCTGATTCGCGGCCAGGGGCGCCGTCGCCTCCGCGAGCTCGGGGCGCAGGCCGAAAGCCCGGCGGCCGAGCGGCTTTTTCCAGAAAAACATCTCCAGCACGAGGATGTAGACGTGAATGGCGGCAATAAAAACCACGGCGACATCGGCGGCGATCTTCATCGGTTCCCCTTTAGCAGGCAGCCGGGATCGAGGCTGCCTGCTGCTCGCGCGGCGGATTGAGGACCATGAAGATATCGCGGAATCAGATCACCGCGCCCAGATCACCCGTGGTCCGGCCCTGATCTCGATGGGCGCGAGGTGTCGCAAGCGACACCCAGGCGACGCGACACAAGCTCGCATCCGCCCAGACTATCCATACATTGCCGCAACCTATGCTTAGGTTGACGCGTCCTATCGATACATTGCCGCAACCTGCCCTTACGGTCTCCTGGCTTCCCGAAGCATGAACCCGTCGCGGGTACATTCGTCGCAAGGTCGCGCTGAGTTGCAGCAGAATCTGCAAATTTCGGCTCGACATCGCCTCGATACGACGCAACATGGCGCCACGTTGCGTGCGCGTAACGGCATTTCGATGCAAGCCTGCCGTAAGTTGCATCGATTCTTGCGGAATCTCTGCCGGATGGGGCCATCTTGCATCGTTTTTTCTATCGCTCGCGTCATTCGATTGAGACATTGATCCATAATTGGCCCACGTCGCATCAATCTTTCTCTATCTTGCGCCATCTCATCGATAATTGAAACCGCCGATGCGTCTGATGCGCCATTTTTTACCCGCCGCGAGCTGAGGGAGAGTCCGACGACGCAAGCCGGGAGAGTCTCGCGTCAACGGTAGTGCGCTCTTGCACCAATGCGCTGAGGCATCGTCCCGGCCGGGCCCCGGTTGCGTCATCTGCGCCTGATGTTGATGCGATGTGCCGCGACATCACGACTGAGGAGTGGGCCTTGGTTGGGGCGGGGCCCACCTGCTTCCAAGCTGTCCAGGCGCTACCGCGATTCCCGGGCACTTTTCGCCAGTCCGGCGATGACGTCGGTCAGCTCGTGGGGATCGACCGGCTTGGCGAGATGGACCTGGAAGCCGGCGGTGAGGGCCCGCCGGCGGTCCTCCGGGCTGGCGAACGCGGTCACCGCCACGGCCGGGAGGTCCTCGGCGTCGTAGCCGAGGGCGCGGATCTCGCGGATCAGGTCGTAGCCGTCGCGCTCGGGCATGCCGATGTCGCTCACCAGGACGTCGGGAGTGAAATCCGCGAGCAGCCCGAGGGCCTGGTTGACGGAGGCGGCCGCGGCCATCTCCGCCCCCTGCAGGGAGAGCAGCTCGGTGAGGGCGTCGAGGGTCGCCTCGTCGTCCTCCACCGCCAGCACGCGCAGGCCGGCGAGCGGGGCTCCTCGCGCGCGGCGGCCGGCCGGCTCGGCCGCGGCGGCCTCTACGACGGGGTGCTCCTTCGTCGCCTGCTGGGGCTGCACCAGCGGCAGGGAGACCGTGAACGTGGCGCCTCCCCCTTTGCCGGGGCTGGCCGCCGAGATGGCACCGCCGTGCAGCTCGACGAGCTGGCGCACGATCGCCAGCCCTAGGCCCAGCCCCCCCTGACGCCGGGTCGTCGAGGCGTCCGCCTGCCAGAAGAAGTCGAAGATGTGGGGCAGCATCTCGGGCTCGATCCCCTCGCCGCTGTCGCGGACCTGGATGCGGACCTCGCCGCCCCCCTCCTCCAGGCGGATCTCCACCCAGCCCCCCCGGGGCGTGAACTTGACGGCGTTGCCCAGCAGGTTGACCACGATCTGCTCCAGGCGGTCGGGATCGGCGAGCACCGGGCCGGCGCCCGGATCGAGGGCCCGCTCGATGCGGACCTCCCGGGCCTCGGCGGCCGGGCGTACGGAGGCGAGGGCGGCCTCGACGATCTCCATCGGATAGGCGGGTCGCATCTCGAGCCGCAGCTTGCCGGAGATCACGCGCGAGATGTCGAGCAGGTCGCCGATGAGCTGGGCCTGGAGCCTGGCGTTGCGTTCGATCACGTCGAGGGCGCGCGATTTCCCGGCGGCGTCGAGCTGGCCGGAGCGCAGGATCTGCGTCCAGCCGGCGATGGCATGGACCGGCGTGCGCAGCTCGTGCGAGAGGGTGGCGAGGAACTGGTCCTTCATCCGGTTCGCCGCCTCGGCCTCGGCGCGCGCCCGCTCGGCGTCCTCCTTGGCGGCCCGCAGGCTCTCCTCGGTCCGCTTGAGCTCGGAGATGTCGGTCGCCGAGACCGAGATGCCGACTTCGGTGGGCTCGACGACGACCCGGAACCAGCGCTCGCTGAGGTAGCTGCGCTGGTCGAACTGGCTGGCCACCCCCTCCTCCATCGCCCGGCGGTAGTGGCCGCCCATCTCGGTCCCCTCCAGCTCCGGGTAGACATCCCAGAGGGAGCGTCCGATGATCTCGGCGGCCGGTCCGCGGCCGTAGCGCTCGACGAACTTCCGGTTGACGTAGAGGAACCGCCAGTCGCGGTCGACGGCGAAGAAGGAGTCGCTGATGTTCTCGAGGGCGCGCAGCCGCAGGAAGTCCGCCGCTTCCGGCCGGCTCCCGGCGCCCGCCGCCCGCACCGAGGCCCGGTGCAGGAGGTACGCCAGCACGGCGATCACCCCTGCCAGCAGCGCTACGATCGCGATCCCGGCGGCCGGCATCTCTACGCCTCGCGGACCACTTCGCGCAGGGTGGCCTGCAGCGCGGACAGGTCCACCGGCTTGGTCATGTGCTTGAGGAAGCCGGCCTCCAGGCTCTGGCGGATATCGTCCTCCATGCCGTAGCCGGAGAGGGCGATGCCGCGCAGGCCGTGGCGCGCCGACAGCTCGCGCATCAGGTCGAGGCCGCTGCCGTCCGGCAGGCCGAGATCGCTGATGACGAAGTCGAAGGCGCCTTCCATGCCCGCCACCGTGCTCAGCGCCTCGGTGACGGAGCCCGCGGTGGTGACCTGGTGCCCGTTCAGGGAGAGCAGGTCGGCCATCGCCTCGGCGGTATCGGCGTGATCCTCGACCAGGAGAATCTTCAGATTTTGGATTTTGGATTTTGGATTTTCGATCTCCGGCGCTCGGGAGGCTTCCGGGATCTCGGCGGCCACGCGGTCGCAGGGCAGGGAGAGGGTGAAGGTGGAGCCCTGCCCCAGCCCCGCGCTGGCGGCCGTCAGCGTGCCGCCGTGCATCTCGGCGATCGCCTTGCTGATGGCGAGCCCGAGACCCAGCCCGCCGGTCCGGCGCGGGCTGCGCGTCCGCCCCTGCTCGAAGGCGGCGAAAATGTGCGGCATCGCCGCGGGATCGATGCCGATGCCGGAGTCGGCGACCTGGATCAGCAGGCTCCCCGGCTCGGACCACGACCGCACGGTGATGGTGCCGCCGACCGGCGTGAACTTGACGGCGTTGCTGAGCAGGTTCCAGAGCACCTGGGTCAGCCGCGGGGGGTCGGCCCAGAGGCGATGGTCCGCGGCCGCCAGCTCCGCGATCACCCGCAGGCGGCCGGCGGCGGCTTCCCGCTCGCAGCAGATCTCGATCGTGTGCTCGATGACCTTGCGGGCGTCGGTGACCTCCAGGCGCAGGTCGAGCTTGCCGCGGGTGATGCGGGTGAGGTCGAGCAGATCGTCGATCAGCCGCGCCTCGAGCTCGACGTTGCGCCGGATCATGTCCAGCGGCCGGCGCAGCTCGGCGGGGAGGCGCTCGTCCACGGCGAGCCCGGAGGCGAGGAGGAGCACGGGGGTCAGCGGCGTGCGCAGCTCGTGGCTGAGGGTGGCGAGGAAGTGGTCCTTCGCCTCGTTGGCGGCCTCGGCCTCGGCGCGCGCCTCGCTCTCGCGGTCGAGCAGCCGGGCGCGCTCCTCCTCGGCCCGATGGCGGTCGGTGACGTCGAGCATGGCCCCCAGCATCCGCACGGGAGCCCCTGATTCGTCATGGAACCCCCGGCCGTTGGTGGTGATCCAGCGCGCCTCGCCGTCCGGCCGGACGATCCGGAACTCGAGCTCGTAGCGCTCGCGGGTTTCGAGGGCCTGCCGGATCGCCTCCCCGACCCGCCCGGCGTCCTCGGGGTGGATGACAGCGGTGAAGTCCTCGATGCGCCCCTTGAAGTCCGCCGGCGAGATGCCGTGGATCGCGAAGACCTCCTCCGACCAGTTCAGGCGCTGCCGCGCGATGTCCCAGTCCCAGACGCCGCAGCGGCCGGCGTCGAGGGCCAGGCGCAGGCTCTCCTCGCTTCGCCGGGCCCCTTCCTCGGCCTGCCGGCGCTCGGCGAACACCGCGGCGAGGAGCATCGAGGTCACCACCGACACGGCCGTATAGCTGTAGAGATACATCAGCCGCTCCTCCACCGTGCCGAGCGCGAAGGGGGCCAGGCCCCGGGCCGTCGCCCAGAAGGCGATCACGACCGCCAGGAACGTCGCGATCGCCGCTCCGCGGGGGCCGAACCGCAGGGCCGCCCAGACCAGGAACGGGAAGAGGGTGAAGGCGAGCGGCGGATGGAGGACCGGGTTGGCGCTCCAGGAGCTCAGCGTCAGCGCGCCGGCGAGGAACAGGCAGAACCCCAGCGCCGCCGCTTCGACGAGACGCTCCCGGCGCGCCGGCCGGCGGAAGGGGCGCGCGAAGCCGGTCAGCAGCACCGGCGCCACCAGCAGGACGCCCATGGCGTCGCCCAGCCACCAGGAGAACGCGGACTGGAGCACGCGCGCCGAGGGCACCCGCCAGGCGAGGTTGAGGGCGGCGACCCCGACGACGGCGCTGATCAGCGGCGCGACCGCCACCCCGAGGGTCAGCAGGGCGAGGATGTCGCGCACCCGCTCCAGGCAGTTGCGGAAGCCCAGCCGGCGCAGCAGCCACCCGCCCGCGAGCGCCCCCAGGGTATTGCCCACCGCGATCACCGTCGCCGCGACCGGCGGCGTTCCGGTCGAGAAGCTCACCAGCAGCGAGCCGAGGGAGATGGCGGGCCACACCCAGCCGCCGCAGAGGAGCACGGCCGCCAGGGCGATCCCGGTGGGGGGCCAGAGCAGGGTCATCCGCTGCTGGACGAGCGGCACCAGCAGCCCGATCTTGCCGCCGGCGAAGCAGAGGGCAGTCAGCAGGATGAGCAGGACCAGACGCGAGCCGGGGCTCAGATTTCGAGCGCTGTACCGAGCGCCGTTCAGGTCTTCACTCATAACGGTACAATCTCATCCATGCCCTACGGATGGGAAGGGGAAAAAGTGCGGCTGGCGCCGCTCGACAAGGCGAAACACCTCGATAATGCCCTCGCCTGGGTCAACGATCCCGAAATCACCGCCTGGACGCTGATGGGCGACTGGCCGCTGACCCGGCTGGCCGAGGAGGAGTTCTTCGACCGCGCGCTGCGGGAGACCGAGAAGGAGCTCCTCTTCGCCGTCGAGACGCTGGCCGGCGAGCACATCGGCATCACCGGGCTGCACCGGATCGACTGGAAGAACGGCGTCGCCACCTCCGGCATCCTCCTCGGCCGGCGCGACCTCTGGGGGCAGGGGTACGGCTCGGACACCGCCCGCGTGCGCAACCGCCACGCCTTCGAGGTGCTGGGGCTGCGCCTGCTCCTCTCCGAGGTGATGGCGGACAACACCGCCTCCCTGCGCATGCTCGAACGGGTGGGATACAAAGAGGTGGGGCGCATCCCCCGCCGCCTGTGGAAACGGGGGGCGTACCGGGACGTGGTGCTGCTGGCCATGGAGCGGCCCTGAGGCCCGCTCATCACTTCGGCAGCCGGCGCCGCACACCCGCCAACAGCGACTCCACCTCCTCGATCCGGGCCAGCTTCGCCAGGACCAGGTAGGACAGCCCGTAGGTTCCCAGCACCAGGATCGCGGTGAAGATGGGACGCAGCGGCGGCAGCAGCCACCAGACGAGCGCGCCCGGCAGCGCCGCCGCCGCCGCCAGCAGCGCCATGCGGGCGTCCTCGCGCCAGGGGAGCTCGAACTCCGGCAGCCGGCGACGCAGCACCCTGCGGAGCTGGAAGAGCTCCATCCAGGCGCCGGTCCCCGAGGCCAAGGCGATCCCCATCGCGCCCAGGTAGAGAGTGGGACCGGGCAGCGGACCTACCAGCGCGTCGAGCCGGAAGCGGTCGAGGGTGAACATCAAGGGGATGGCGACCAGGGCCGAGGTCACCACCCGGAGGGTCGCGATGCGGGCCGGCGAGCGGGTATCGCCGAGGGCGTAGAAGGTGTTCTGGAGCAACCGCGAGGTGGTGGTGGCGAGGATGCCCGTCGAGTATCCGGCCAACACCAGGTAGACCAGCCAATTGTGCGCCACGCTGAACTTTCCCCCGCGGTAGAGACCGACTACCAGGAATCCGAAGGCGAGATAGCCGATCACCGTGGGGATGTTCAGGAAGGCTACGTAGCGCAGCGCCCGCCGGACGCGGGCGAGCAGCGCCGGCGCCATCCCCTCGCCGCGCAGGCGCGACATCTCCGGCAGTTCCGAGGCCGCCACCGAAATGCCGAAGAGGCTGATCGGCAGCAGATAGAAAATCTGCGCGAAGCGGTCCGCCGAGGTGGCGCCGGTCGCCAGCAAGGTGGCGAGGAAGAGGTCGACGAAGCCGGCGATCTGCACCACTCCCCGGCCGGCCACGGCCGGCCACCACGCCGCCAGCGCCTGCCGCACACCCGGCACGCTGAGCGAGAGCGAAGGCCGGAAGCCGCGCAGGATACCCAGCACAGTGGGGAGCTGAACGGCGAACTGCAGCAGGCCGCCCGCAAGGGCGCCCCAGCAGGCTACCTTGAAGAGCTGGACCTGCCCGGCGGCTCCGCGGGTACCGGCAAGCCAGTGGCTGGCGATCAGCAGCGAGGCGATGATCGCCGAATTCCAGAGCACCGGCGCGAAGTAGGGCAGGAAGAATCGCCGGTTGCTGTTGAGGATCGCCAGTGCCCAGACCGACAGGACGAGCAAGCCGGTCATCGGGAAGAGGATCCGGACGCCGGTCACCACGAGGGCGAAGCGGTCGACCGTCATCTGCCCCGCCGCCACGGCTGCCGCGTCGCGCAGGAAGCCCGGCGCGAGCATGCCGACGATCGGCCGGGCCAGCAGGATGCCGAGCAGGGCCAGGGCCGCCGCCGCCGCCGCCATCAGGCCGAAGATGGCGCCGGCGAACCTTCCGGCCTCCTCGTCCCTCCCCTCCTCCAGCAGCCCGCTGTAGATGGGGATGAACGACGCCGAGAGCGCCCCCTCCCCCAGCAGGTTCTGGAGGAAGTTGGGGACCCGCATGGCGGCGGTCAGCGCGTCCTGATGGGGACCTACGCCGAGATAGCGGGCGAAAGCCCCCTCGCGCACGAACCCCATCAGGCGGCTGAGCACGATGCCGGCGAAGACGCTCGCCGCTCCCGCCCGCGAGCGCGGGCGCCGCAGTGGGGGCTCGGGCGGCTCCGACGGGGTGGCCGGGTCGACTGCTTCCGCCGGATCGCTCACCGCGGCAGATCGTTCCAGTTCAGCAGGGCGTTGTAGACGAACCGGAAGTCGGCAAGATTCAGATAGCGATGGAGCGGATCGAAACCGTAGAGGATCACCCGCCCCTTGCCGGTGGGAACGTCGAGGATCGCCGGCTTGCCGTCGAGCTCTTCCTTCCCGCGGGCGAGCCCGGAGAGCACGAAACGGTCGTCCTTCTTCTCCGTTTTCGGCTTCGCCGCCGGAGCCGCCGGCGGAGCGTCGAGATCCTCTACCTCAATCCCGGAGGCCGGGCCCGGCTTCTTGTCCCCCTCCTCGTCGTCCTCCCCGTCGGGCTTTTTGGTGCCGAACTGCAGCACCACCCGGGCTCGATCCACCTTCGGCACGTCGAACACCGGGCCGTTGCCGCGGAAGACCTGGGTCAGCTCCTCGTAGCCGTAGACCAGCGGATGCTCCGGCCGCACCACCTTGACCCGCACTTCCGATCCCGGCGTATTGGCGCCCAGCCGCGAGCTGGAGACCCCGCGCACGATGCCGCCGTCGACCGGCAGCGTGCCGCCGTTGCCGAGGGCGATCAGCACGCCGCCGCCGCGGACGAACTTGTCAAGGTTGAGCAGCCCCTCGAAACCCATGCCGCCGGTGATGTCCTCCGAGCTGTCGGGGATCCCCTGGCTGGGGAACTCCGGGGTCTTCGTGTAGGCCAGCGGTCCGTACTTGGGATCGATGCCGTGCACGAGATCGGAGAGCCCCCCTTGAGTCCTCGGATAGAGGACGACGTCGAAGCGCTCGGCGAGATTCCCCCGCTTGAGGTCGTCGTCGTTGATCAGCGTGTAGGGGACCTTGGCGCGGTCGAGGGTGTAGCGCGCCCACCCGGCGTCCTGGGTGTCGATCCAGTTGTGGAGCACCGCCAGGCGCGGCAGGTCGACGAGATGGCGCCGGACCTCCGGCGCCGAGGCGACCGCCGTGAACGACAGGCCGGTCTGGCGCGCGGCCTCCTCCACCGCCTCGCGCGGCGCCTGAACGATCCAGCTCCCCGGCGGATAGCTGACGCCGCCGGCGGTGAAAGCGGCCTCCGCCACGTCCACCTGGTTGGTGCCCAGGATCACGCGCCCCGCCAGCAGCGCCGTCTGCCCGGTGTCGCGCAGCAGGAAAACCTCGCCCGTGCCGTCGACCCTGCCGGCGGGGACGACGTCGGCCGCCACCCGCTCCATGGCGCCGTCGAGGATCTTCCTGTCGGCCACCGCCTCCGCCTTGACGCCGTAGAGCAGCGGCCAGGTCCAGGCCACGTCGTCGTAAGGAGGGTTGGGCTCGTCGGCCGGGAACTTCTGCTCCTCGAGGAGGTCGTTGGCCATGCGGCCGTAGGGCTGGTCCAGCCGCACCACGTAGGTCCCCGCCGGCCAGGTGCGGGCGCCGGTCCTCGCCTCGGCGGTCAGCCGGTGGACCTCGATCCGGTGCTGGCGGAGCTGGTTGACCAGATAGGCCAGCCGGGCCGGATCGCGCTGCTCGGCCGGGAAGACCCAGGCGTAGGGGACCGTGGTCTGACCCTTCACCAGCGCGCGCTCCCCCTTGGTCCAGAAGTCCTCGAGCAGCTCCTCGCGATGGAGGGCGGCGTACTCGAGCGCCGAGAGGGCCCCCGCCTCCATGTAGTTGGTGTTGTTGCGCAGCGACCAGCGGAGCTTCTTCGCCGGCGGCGCCGGGCGGTACCACTGAACGTCGGTGACCGGCCGGCCCGCGAACTTGGCCCGCGAGAGGTCGCGGTCGAAGGTGCCGGCCGAGCCGTTGCCGAAGGTCTCGTAGAAGCGCCCCACCGAATGGTGGAGGTTGGCCACGGAGTTGAGATAGCCGGGCCACCAGCCGTCCCAGAAGGCCCAGGTGAAGATCCCCGGCAGCCCCTGGGCGGAGAGGGCGCCGGCCTCGTGATAGCCGAGCTGCGTCCACTCGCTGATCGTCACCGGATCGATCGCCCGGTTGTACGGCCCGTAGCCGGTCATGATGTAGAGCAGCGGCAGCGACTCGTGAAGGTCGTGCATCACCTGCGGATGGAAGTCGTAGAAGGTCTCGTGGACGGCGCGGGTGAGCGCCTGGGTGACCTGCATGCCGTCGCGGTTGTTGTCGTGCAGCACGTAATGCCCCCAGTAGGGCGGGGACATGATCTCGTCGAGCTCCTCGTAGGAGCCCTTGCGGTCGCGCAGGTGGCGGTAGTACCAGTCGACCTGCCGGTCGCGGCCGTCCGGCTCTGTGACCGGGGTGATCATGACGATCGTGTTCTTGCGGATCGCCTGGATCTCCGGCTTCTCGGAGACCGCCAGCCGGTAGGCGAGCTCCATCAGCATCTCGGGGCTGCCGGTCTCGGTCGAGTGCAGGCCGCCGGTGAACCAGTAGAAGACCTTCCCCTCGCGGGTGAGCCGGCGGGCCTCCTCGCGCGGGGTGCGGCGGGGGTCGGCGAGGCGGGCGGTGACGTCCTTGTAGCGGTCGAGCGCCGCCAGGTTCTCGGGATCCGAGACCAGGGCGACGATCATCTCGCGCCCCTCCTCGCTGGTGCCGATCACCTTGACCTGGACGCGGTCGGTCGCCGCGGCGAGGCGGCGGAAGTAGTCGTGAACGTCCTTGACGCGCGACAGCTCGTCCGGCGCGCCGGCGAGATGCCCCAGCGCCTTGGTGGGCGACGGCACCGTCTCCGAGTCCGGCACGTAGGCGACCGACTCGGGGAGGTACTCGGGAGCGGTCGTGTACTCCTTGATCTTCTCGACGCTCCCCGGCTCCGGCCGGTCGGGAGCCCAGGAGCCGGTCGCCGTAGCGGCCGCGGGAGGCGCGGACGGCGGTTCCTGGGAGAATGCGGTGCTGGCGCAGAGAAGGGGGAGCAGGAAGATCACGGATCGGACGTTCACAGAGGGGTCTCCTTGGAAGGATTGCTACGATATCGGTTCCCGGACGGCGGGACAAGGAAGGCCGCCCCCGAACCTACCGCAACCGCACCACCACCACCGTCATGTCGTCCGCCTGTTCCTGATCCCCCTTGAAGTTCGAGAGGTCGCCCAGGATGGCGTCGCGGACCTCGCGGGCGGTGCGGCTGCCGGCGGCGCGGGCGACGACCCGCTGGAGGCGACCGTCGCCGTAATCCTGATCGTGCTCGTTGCGGGCTTCCACCAGGCCGTCGGTGTAGAAGATCAGCAGGTCGCCCGGCGCGATCGGGCGCTGGACCAGCTCGTACCTGGCGTTCAGGAAGGTGCCGAGAGGGGGCGCGCCCTCCCCCACCTCGGCGAAGCGGCCGGAGCGCGGATCGTAATGGAGCATCGGCGGATGGCCCGCGGTCACCAGGGTCACCGAGCCCTCCTCCCGGTTGATCACGGCGCAGAGCAGGGTGACGTAGGTCCGCTTGTCCGTGGTCCGCCGGACCATGTGGTTCAGCCGGTCGAACACCCCGAGCGGCGAGGCGAGATCCTCCTCCAGCAGGTAGAGGCAGCTCCGCACCCCCGAGAGCAGCAGCCCGCTCGCGAGGCCGTGCCCGGCCACGTCGCCGATCACCAGGACGAGCTGGGAGTCGCTCAGCTTGAAGTACTCGTAGTAGTCGCCGCCCACCTCGGTCGCCGGGAGCGAGGCCGCGGCGAGGTCGATCCAGCTCAGCTGGGGCGCCGTCTGGGGGAGCATGCTGAGCTGGATCTTGCGCGCGTAGTCGATCTCCTCGCGCATCCGCAGCCGCTCGCGGGCCCGCGAGTACTCGCGGCGCCAGACGCCGAGAAAGCGCTTGCGGTCGAGCTGGGTGATCCCCATGGCGGTCACCAGGCAGATCACGCTGATGATCGAGACCGCGGTGACCGCGTCCTGGTCCGCCGGCAGGGAGACCCGCCGCAGCCCCACCCATTCCAGCGGGAAGACCGCGGTCACCCAGAACACGGCGAACAGCATGAGGTGCTCGGAGACCCGCAGCCGGAAGGCCAGCAGCAGAAAGCAGACCAGGATGAACGGCACGTGCTCGCCGTTGTCGATGTGGCTGGTCGCGAACTTGAGCACCACGATCTGGAAGAACAGGAAGACGAGCAGGATCTGGCGGAAGTTGCGGGCGAAGATCTCGCGGTCGCGCAGGATGAAGAGCGCCACGCAGGCCAGGGAGTCGGCGATGTAGATCGCGAGGCCGTAGCCGTCGTGCAGGGTCACCGAGGAGGCGATGCCGCCCAGGCAGAGGAGGGGCACCAGGGCCAGCAGCCAGCGGAAGGCGCGGTAGTTGCGGGCGTCGAAGTGGCGCTGGACGGCGAGCGGCTCGGGCAGCAGCACGAGCTCGTCGAGGGTGGGGGCTTTCATGGCGGCGGATCTACTTGAAGAGCCAGCGGATCGCGCCGCTCACCAGGCCCGAGACGAGCTCCCCCGTCAGCGATCCCGAACGGCCCCGGCCGCCGAGCAGCAGGCGCTCCGATTCCGCCTGGTTCCACGGCTGGAGACTCTCCCCGAGCTTCTGCTGCCGCGCCTCGATCCGCTCCTGCTCCCGCTGGACGTTCTCGGCCCGCGCCTCGCCCCCCTCGCGGATCCAGCGCAGCAGGCGGTCGAGCTCGTGGAGGTCGAACCAGATCCCGTGGCGGGCGCAGACGTCCACGATGACGCCGCTCTTCCTGCCGTAGTTGCGGCGGTTCATCAGCGCGCCGCAGGTTACGCAGGGGCGATACTGGAGCGGCTGCGCCGGGGCCTCCGCCTCCGCCTCGGCGGGACCGCCGCCGCCAAAACCCTCGGGGAGCTGGCCCGACCGCGCGCGGTCGGTCATCACCTCGAAGATCTCCTTCTCGATCCACAGCCCGGCGCAGGCGGAGCACTCGAAGAGAGCCACGTTGGCCCGCCCCAGGCGGCGGCTGGACAGGGGGCGCCGGTCCTTGCAGGCGGGGCACCGGTAGGCGTCCTCGCCGGCCGCCCCCTGGGCGGCGAGGACCGGAGTGCCGCAGTGATGGCAGAAGCGGGCTCGGCCGCTCACCCGCGCCATGCAGCCGGGGCAGATGGTGTCGAGGTCGCGGTCGTGGAGGGTGAACTCCGCGGCGCAGAAACGGCAGGCCGCCGCCACCCCCTCCCGGGGAGCGCCGCAGGAGGAGCAGCGCACCACGGCCGCGTCGTGCGCGTCGGGCAGCGGCACGGTCACCGTGGCGCCGCAGGAGCACGGGAACCGTGAGCCCACCGGACGCGCGGTGGCGTCGAACTGGCGATGGCAATCGGGGCAGGCGACGAGGAAGCGCATGCGATCGGTTCCGCCTCAGAGCGAATCAGTCCTGCCGCAGGGCGACCAGGGGATCGACGCGCGTGGCGCGCCGGGCCGGCAGGTAGTTGGCCACCAGGGCCACCGCGGCAAGGCCCAGCGGCACGGCGACGAAGGTGAGCGGGTCGGTGGCGCTCAGGCCGTAGATCTGGCCGGCGAGGAAACGGCTGGCGAACCAGGCCAGGACGAGGCCGAGCGCCAGTCCGATCAGCACCTGCGTCATCCCCTGCCGCACCACCAGCCGGAGGACCTGCTCGCGCCGGGCGCCCAGGGCCATGCGAATACCGAGCTCATGCGTCCGCTGAGTTACTGAATAGCTTACCACGCCATAGACCCCGACCAGGGCCAGCACCAGGGCCAGCCCGGCGAACAGGGCGAGCAGCACGGCCTTGAAACGGCTCTGCGCCAGAGAGGCCGACACCACGTCGCTCAGCGTCGCCACCTTGTCCAGCGGCAGGTCCGGATCGAGCGCCCGCACCGCCTCCCGGATCGGCCCGGTCAGCCCGCCCGGGTCCCCCGTACCGCGCACCACCAGCGTGGCGCTGCTGATCGGGTCCTGGAACTGGGGCCAGTAGGCCTCCGAGCCGGCCTCTTCGGCGAGCGCCTGATGGCGGACGTCCCCGACCACCCCCACGACCGTATACCAGCGCGCCTTCGGGTCCTTGGTGTCGTCGAAGGTGATCCGTTTGCCCAGCGGATCCTCGTTCGGCCAGACCTGGGCCGCCATGGTCTCGTTGACCAGGAGCACCGGCATCCCCGACTCGTTGTCCCGCTCGTCGAACATCCGCCCGCGGCGCAGGGGGATGCCGAGAGCCTGGAACGCGCCGGGGGTCGCCGCCCGCACGTTGGTGCTGGGGACCGCGTTGGGAGGGGGGTCCGGCCGGCCCGCGACGGAGAAGGCGAGGATCATGTTGCCGCCGCCGAGCGGCAGCGGGAAGAGGAATCCGGCGTGCTGGACGCCGGGGAGGGCGCGTACGCGCTCCAGCAGTCCGCGATAGAAGACGATCTGGCGCTGCGGCTCCGGGTACTTCGCCTGCGGGAGCTCCAGCTTGACCGTCAGCACCCCCTGGGGGCGGAAGCCGGGGTCCACCGCCTGCAGCCGCGCGAAGCTCTGGATCAGCAGCCCGGCCCCCACCAGCAGGACGAGGGTCAGCGCGACCTGGGCCAGCACCAGGACATTGCGAACCAGCCGGCCGCGGACGCCCCCCGCCACCGCCCGCCCCCCCTGCTTGAGCGATTCGGAAAGATGGCTTCCCACCCCCGCGAGAGCGGGGACCAGCCCGAAGAGCAGCCCGGTCCCCAGCGACACGGCGAAGGTGAACAGCAGGACGCCGCCGTCGAGACGCACCTCCCGCGACCGCGGAATGCCGTCGGGGTTGAGCGCGATCAGCGCCTGGATCCCCCAGTGGGCGAGCAGCAGGCCCAGCGCTCCCCCGGCCAGGAACAGGACCAGCGTCTCGGTGAGCATCTGGCGCAGCAGCCGCACCCGGTCGGCGCCGAGGGCCGCCCGCAGCGCGATCTCCCGCTCCCGGGCCGCCACCCGGGCCAGCAGGAGGTTCGCCACGTCCGCGCAGGCGATCAGCAGGACGAAGCTGACGAAGACGAGCAGGATCAGGAGAGCCGTCCGGATCTTTTCGACCTGGAGCTCCGCGAGGGGGATCAGCAGGGTGCCCCAGCCGGTGTTGGTGTCCGGATACTGCCGCTCGAGCCGCCCGGCGATCGCCGCCATCTCCGTCCCCGCCTGCTTCAGGCTGATCCCCGGCTTCAGGCGGCCCACGACCAGGAGATAGTGGGCGCCGCGGCTCTCCTTCGCGGCATCCACCGCCAGCGGCAGCCAGATCTCGCTCTTGGACGGCAGCTCCACCCCGGGAGGCGCCACGCCGATCACCGTACGGGCCTCGCCGTCCAGCGTCACGGCGCGCCCGACGATCCCCGGATCGGCGCCGAAGCGCCGCCGCCAGAGCCCCTCGGAGAGCACCACCACCCGTTCGCCGCCCACCCGGTCCTCGCCGGCGTTGAACCCCCTGCCGAGGATCGGCTCCATCTTCAGGGTACGAAAGAAGTCCGCCGACACCCGGGCTCCCTGGAGGGCTTCGGGCCGGTCCCCCGCCGTCAGGTTGAAACGTCCCGGCCTGAGCGCCACCAGCCCCTGGAACGACCGGCTCTCGCGCCGCCAGTCCTCGAAATCAGGCACCGAGACGCTGAAGCGCGGAAATCCGGCCTCGGGGTTCTTCGTCATCACGACGGCCAGCTCGTCCGGCTGCGGATAGGGCAGCGGCTTCAGCAGCACGCCGTTGACGACGCTGAAGATCGCGCTGTTGGCGCCGATCCCGAGGGCCAGCGCGAGCAGGGCGGCCAGGGTCGTTCCAGGGCTCTTGGCCAGGGTGCGCAACCCGAAACGGATATCTTTCCAGAAACTGCTCAAGGGAAACCTCCGGGAGTCCGTACCACTCCCGGAATCCTATCGCGTTCGGACCGGGACGACGCGGTCAGGCGGCGACCGCGTCGGGAATCGCGGGCGGGGCGGCCGCCGTGAACCGGTCGCTGCCGAGGAGCACGGTCGCCGTCCCGCGCCAGACCAGGGCGAGGGCGTTGAGCAGGTTGAGCGACAGGAAGAGCAGCCCGAGTCCCAGGAGCGCGCAGGCCCAGACGCCGCCGATCGAGTCGACCTGGAAGACCAGGCCTTCGACGTCGAAGTCGAGCTCTCCCCACATCCAGGCGGCCGGAGCGAGCAGGAGGGCCGCGGAGGTGGCCAGCATCGTCACCACCGCGACGAAGCTCACCAGGCCGAGCGGGAACTTGAGGAGCAGGAAGCCCATCCCCTTCCAGGTGCTGGGATTGCCGAAGAAGTCGCCGGCCCGCTGCCAGGCGGTCCGCGTCTCGCCGTTCGGCGCCGGCAGGATCAGCGGGGTCATCGGCGAGATTTCGGCGCCCAGCAGATGGATGGCCATCTGCCGCTCGAAGGCCGCGAACGCCCAGCTGCCGGCGAAGACCAGGGCCAGCAGGGGGATGCCGATCCAGACGATGGTCAGGCCGAAGCCCGCCGTCAGCCCCGCGACCAGGAAAACGAAGTAGGCAATCCCAAGGGGGAAAGCCAGCACCAGGTAGAGCAGGTTGGTATAGGTCCGCAGCCGGAACGGCGCCCCGAAGAGCTGCATCAGGACGTCCGGAACCGTGATCGCGCCTCTCTCGTTCGTGTCCATGGGATTGTCTCCTCTGGAGGGAACTACGAGCCGGAGAGGGAGCGGGTTTCAGGCGAGCAGCGCTTCCCCCGCCGGCTCGCGCAGGTTGTAGCGCGAGCTCATCACCCGCCCGTAGGCGCCGGCGTTGGCGATCAGGATCACGTCCCCCTCGGCGGTGGGCGGCAGGCGGCGCGAGCGGCCGAGGATGTCGCCGGTCTCGCAGATCGGGCCCACGACGTGGGCGATCCAGGTGGCCGGCTCGCCGAGCCGCGAGAGGTTGACCAGCGGATGGTAGGCGCCGTAGAGCGCCGGCCGGATCAGCGAGTTCATCCCGGTCTCCAGGCCGACGTAGATCACCTCCCCCTTGTGCTTGACCTGCGTCACCCGCGCCAGCAGCACCCCGGCGGTTGCCACCAGGAAGCGCCCCGGCTCGAGCCAGAGCTCGAAGCGGGGGTTGGCGGCCTGGAACCGCCGCAACTGCTCGCCCAGGGCGTCGAGATCGAGCGGGCTCTGCTCCGGTTGCTCCGGCACCCCCAGGCCGCCGCCGAGATCGAGCACCCGCACGCCCGGGAAGCGCTCGGCGGCCTCGGCCAGGAAGAGCGCTACCTCGCTCCAGGCCTCGGGGGTGCGGATGCCGCTGCCGGAATGGGCGTGGAGACCGACGACGCGGGCGCCGCAGGCGTCGAGCAGCGCGCGGGCCTCCGCCATCTGCTCCGGCGCCAGGCCGAACTTGGACTGCGCCCCGGCGGTGCGGACGTGGGCGTGATGCCCCCTCCCCCGCCCCGGATCGAGCCGCAGGAAGACCTCGCGGCCGCGGAAGATCTCCGGCCACTCGCGCAGCGGATGGACGTTGTCCACGGTCACCCGCGCCCCTGACTCGAAGCCCCGCCGGTACTCCTCGCGCGGCGCGAAGTTGGGAGTGAAGAGGAGCCGCGCGGCGTCGAGCCCGGGGAAGAGGGCCAGCACGTGGTCCAGCTCGGCGGCCGAGACGCACTCGAAGCCGATTCCGGCGTCATGGAGGACCCGCAGCACGCCGGGATGGCAGTTCGCCTTGACCGAGTAGAAAACCCGGGCCACGGCGTCGAGCGCCCGCAGCGACTCCGCGGCGGAGCGCAGAGTCGTCGCGTCGTAGGCGTAGACCGGCCCCTGCCCGGCCGCGAGCTCCAGCAGCTCGCTCCGGCGCGCATGCCACCACGCGTGAGGGTGCGCCGGGGCCTCTTCCGCCGCCCCCCCGGAGAGCTCGCTCCAGGTGGGGCCGAACAGCGCGCTCTCCCCCTTGTGCGCGAACAGCAGCCCGTGGAGCTGGCGGATCAGCCGCTCGCTCTGCTCCTCGTCGACCACGAAGGTGAGGTTGAGATCGCTCGCCGACTGCGTCAGCAGGTGGACCTTGAGCTCCTCGAACGCCTCCATCACCGGCCCCAGCTCGTGGAGGATGGCGCGGATCCCCCGGCCGACCAGCGACAGCGAGGCCGTGGGCGCGATCACGCGCGGCTCGCAGAAGGGCGCGAGGTCGGCCAGCAGGCGGGAGATCGCCGGCTCGTCGAGCAGGTTGGCGCCGGGGTCGAGCGAGACCGTGACGTTGGTCTCCGAGGTCGAGACCGAATCGATCGACAGGCCGTGCCGGGCGAAGACGGTGAAGGCACGGGCGAGGAAGCCGACCTCCTGCCACATGCCGACCGTATCCATGGAGACCAGCGTGATGCCGCCGCGCGAGGAGATCGCCTTGACCTGCGCTCCGCCCGCCGCGCCGGCGGCCGAGCCGACCGACGAAATCATCGTTCCCGGCGCCTCCGGCCGGTCGGTCGATAGGACGTGGAGCGGGATGCCGTGCCGACGCAGCGGCGGGATCGAGCGCGGATGGAGCACCCTGGCCCCCATGCTGGCGATCTCCTGGGCCTCGTCGTAGTCGAGGGCGCGCAGCAGCCGGGCCGAGGGGAGGAGCGCCGGGTTGGCGGTGAACAGTCCGGGGACATCGGTCCAGATCTCGCAGCGCGCGGCGCCCAGGCGGGCGGCGAAGTAGGCGGCGGAGGTGTCCGAGCCGCCGCGGCCGAGGAGCACCGTCTGCCCTTCGCGGTTGCGGGCGATGAACCCCTGGGTGATCACCGCCCGCGCCGGCGGCTCGCCGAGATGGGCGATCAGCGCCTCGTCGCGCTCGAAGTCGCAGGTGGCCGAGAGGTAGGCGCGGGGACCGGAGGCCGGCGGCTCCTCGCGGGCCACCAGCGAGGTCCGGGCGTCGTGCCAGGCGGTCGGGATCCCCCGCGATTCCAGGAACGCGGCGCCCAGGCGGGTGGACAGCAGCTCGCCGAAGGCCATCACCCGCGCCTTGAGCGCCGGCCCCGCCTCGCGCAGGAGGGAGGCGGCGAGGGCGAGGCGGGAGAGCTCCTCGAAGTCGGAGCGCAGGAGCTCGGCGGCGGCGAGCCCGAGCCCCTCCCCCAGCTCCAGATGGCGCTCCTCGATCGCCGCCAGCAGCTCCTCGTGCCGGCCGGAAACCGCCGCGCCGAGGAGCTCTTCGAGCCGGTTGGAGATCCCGGAGAGCGCCGAGCAGACGACGAGGGGGCGCAACCCCTCGCCGATCCGCCGGCGGACGAGATCGGCGATCGTCGCCCAGCGCTCCGGCGTCGAGACGCTGGTGCCGCCGAACTTGAGGACGACCCAGGGGGCCATGCACCTCTCCCTTCGATCCGGAGACGCCCCACGGGGCGTCTCTACATTGAGGATTCCACCCTCCCTGGGATTCGGATTGTAGAGACGCCCCGTGGGGCGTCTCGGGTGGGGGCTACCCCTTCGCGGCCTGGATCGCCTCGGTCAACGCCGGCAGCACCTCGTGGAGATCGCCGACGATGCCGTAGTCGGCGATGGTGAAGATCGGCGCGCCGGGGTCCTTGTTGATCGCCACGATCACCGTCGAGCCCTTCATGCCGACCAGGTGCTGGATAGCGCCGGAAATGCCGGCCGCGATGTAGAGCTTGGGGGCGACCGTCTGCCCCGAGGAGCCGATCTGACGGTCGCGCGGCAGCCAGCCGTTGTCGATCACCGGCCGGCTGGCGCCGATCTCGGCTCCGAGCGCCTTGGCGAGGTTCTCGACCGGCGCCATCTTGTCCGCTCCGCCGACGCCGCGGCCGACGGCGACGATGATCCCCGCCTTGGTGAGGTCGACCGTGTCGCCGCCCACCTCCTCGTAGCCGAGGATCTCGCGGTCCGGCTCGACGCCCGAGAGGTCGACATCGAGCGGCTTGACCCCGGTCTCGCCGCGGGTAGCGCCGTCCACCTGGAAGGCGCCGGACTGCACCGAGACCAGCACCGTCCCCTCCCCCTTGACGCGCACCTTCGACTGCAGCTTGCCGCCCATCACCGGCCGGCTCCAGACCAGGCCGCCGTCCGCCGACTGGAAAGCGGTCACCTCCGGCAGCAGCCCGGCGCCGATCGTCTCCGCCAGGCGGGGCATGTAGTCGACCGTCTGGTAGGTGTGCGGGAAGACGACGAAGGCCGGCGCCGCGGCCTGGATCGCGGGTCCCAGCGCGCCGATGTAGGAGCCGGGGGTGTAGACGCGCAGGGCGTCGTGGTCCGCCACGTGGACGGCGGCGAGGTCGAAGCGGGCGACCTCGGCGGCGGCGAGCCCGACGCCGGAGCCGAGCAGGACGGCCTCGGCCTTGACGCCGAGCTCCGCCGCCAGCTTCTGCGCCGCGGCCACCGCCTCCCAGGAGATGCGGGGGAACTGCCCCTCGCGATGTTGCAGGACGACCCAGACACGATTCGCCATCAGAGCACCCTCGCTTCCTTCTGCAGTTTCTCGACCAGTTTCGCCGCCGCGGCCTTGGCGTCCCCCTCCAGCATCTGGGCCCCCTTGCCCGACTCCGGGAAGCTGACCGAGACGATCTCCAGCCGCGAGCCCGCCGCTCCCACGCCGGCGGCGTCGAGCCCGAGGTCGGCCGGCGAGGCGGTGGCGATCTCCTTCTTCTTGGCGGCCATGATCCCCTTGAGCGAGGCGTAGCGCGGGTGGTTGATGCCCGCCTGGATCTCCAGCACGGCGGGCAGGCGGACGCGCGACACCTCGTTGACGCCGCTCTCCATCTCGCGGGTCACCTTGGCGCTCGCGTTGCCGTCCTCGATCTCGACCCCCATCACCAGCCAGACGTGCGGCCAGCCGAGGCGGCCGGCGACCACCGAGCCGGTGCCGCCGTAGCCGACGTCGTCCGACTGCGAGCCGGTGAGCACCAGATCGAAGGAGTCGCGGGAGATGGCGGCCGCCAGTGCGCGGCCGGTCGCCAGGGCGTCGCCGCCGGCGAAGGCGGGATCCGAGAGGTGGACGGCGCGCGCCGCGCCCACCGCCAGGGCCTTGCGCAGGGACTCCTTGACCCGCTCCGGGCCGAGGCTGAAGACGACGACCTCGCCGCCGGTCTTCTCGGCGATGCGGAGCCCCTCCTCGAGCGCGTACTCGTCGCTCTCGTTGATCACGAACGGCAGGTCCTCCTCCTCCACCCACCGCCCGTCGCGGCTGACGCGCAGCCGCGCCTCGGTGTTGGGGACCTGCTTGATGCATACGGCGATCTTCATTCGGCAATCTCCTTGGATTCTAGGCCGGCTTCGCGCGACCGTTGAGCAGGCGGCGCAGCAGCGGCGGAGCCGGGTTGAAGGCCCACACGCGGTCGTCGAACCGGAGCGTGGGCACGACCCGCCGGCCGCCGCTGCGCTCGAGCACCATCGCCTCGGCGGCCTGGTCCTCGTCGATGTCCACCTCGGCGAACGGGGCCTCGGCCTCCTCCAGCACCCGCTTGGCGCGCCGGCAGTCCGGACACCAGGAGGAGCTGTAGACGACTACGCCGCCGGCATGGAACCCCTCGCCGGTGGCGAGCTTGACCGTCTCCGCGGCCGAGAGGCGGACGCCGACGATACGGATCTTGCCGTCCGGCTCGGTGAGGAGCACGGCCGGCAGGTCGTCGGGCGAGAGCCCCAGTCGGGCGAGGCGATCGGCGGCCTCGGGATCGGCGGCCAGATCGACGCGGTCCCCGCACTCGGCGGGGGGCACGGGCTGGCGGGTTGAATCGTAATAGACGTGACAGTCCAGATGGCTCATAGGTTTGGTCCCGGGACCCTCACAGCGGAGCCGTTGACGGCCACCGCCGCGGCGGTCGTGAGGAAGTGGATGACCGACGCGACATCCTCGGTCTTTGCCCATTGGGAAGGATCGGCGTCAGGCATCGCCGTGCGGTTCGCTGGGGTGTCCATGGTGCCGGGGAGCACGGCGTTGGCCCGTCCTCCGAACGGCGCCATCTCGCGCGCCAGCGACTCGACCATGCGCAACACCCCGGCCTTGGTGGCGGCGTACCCGCCCACTCCGGCCTCGCCCAGGAGGGCCGCCGGAGCCGACACCGCGACCACCACGCCGCCGCCCGCCCGCTCGAACCGGCGGGCGCACTCGCGGAAGACGCGGAAGGTGGTGTCGAGATTGAGCTTGAGCAGATAGGTCCAGTCGGCGTCCGAGAGGTCGGCGAACCGCGACCAGCGGAAGCCGCCGACCAGATGGACCAGGGCCCGGGGCACCCCCGCGCCGCGCTCCTCCTCGTCGAACAGCCCCTCCACCTCGGGGGTGGACGACAGGTCCGCCCGCCGCGCGGTCAGCGTCTCCGCGGACCCCAGCGGCGTCAGCTCCGCCAGGGCGGCCTCGGTCGCCCCGACGGCGAGAACACCGTCGCCAGCCGCCAGGAACCGCTCCACCACGCTCCGCCCGAGGGCGCCCGAAGCGCCGGTGATGACCACTCGACCGCTCATGCTCTCTCCAGGGTTGGGTACGGCAAGGGCACGGCCCCCGCCCAGCCCTATGAGTGCCGGGAGGGACCGCGAGCGAGACTATCATGGGTGGCGAGGGTGACGGCTGGTTCCCCTAAGAGTGGACTGGCTCCAGGGCAAGAGATCCCACAAGTGAGTCCCTCCGCCTTCCAGCAGGGCACCACGCCAGATCGATTCGTTCTCTTTCTGGCTTAAGCACGACGACCCCAAGCCCCCGGGGAGTTGTAAGTCCCCCAGGGGCCAGTCCTTCTTAGCTTCGGTGGCAGAAGGAATGAATCGGTTATGTCTCTGGGGACGTGATCACCTTGACTACTGGGCTTCTTCCGTACCGGGGCACTTAACTTCCTTGATCGAAGTTACCGTGCCGTTGGCATCCGTCGTAACCAAATAACATGCGTTATCGGGAGCCTGCACAACCTGTGCATTGAGCTGAGCTGCAGAAGCTTGCGCTCCGAAGGCTGCAGTCAGGAGGAGGCCGGCCACCAGCAGGGTCATTCTCTTTCTCATTGATGTCTCCATCTAAGTCGAACGGTGTGACTGCAGTATCTTCGAATAAAATAATAATGTCAATACTAAATTTATATTGAAGCATATCGACCTCGTCTGGACGTGGCTCGGGCGCAACGCCTGAACATCCCGGCCTCCTTATTAGGGCCAGCCCCCCGGCCGGTCTACAATCACCCGGCCATGCCGTCCCGTCGCATCTTCCCTCCCGAGCCCGCCGTCACCGGCGAGAGCAAGGCACAGCGCTGGCGGCGCAAGCGGCGCACCTACGTCCTGCGCTGGTTCGACCGCGCGATCCTCTCCCTCTACCGGATGATCCACTGGCTCGACCGCAAGGCCCCCGTCGAGAGGCGCTACTTCCGGGTGGCGATCTTCGGCTCCAGCCGCATCCAGCCGGAGGACGAGACCTATGCCCAGGTGCGCGAGCTCGCCCGCCAGCTCTCCTACATGGGGTGCGACATCGTCACCGGCGGCGGCCCCGGCCTGATGCGGGCGGCCAACGAGGGGGCCCGGGCCGGCGCCTACCACTACAAGACCCGCTCCTTCGGGCTCACCATCCTCCTGCCCATGGAGGAGCAGCCCAACCCCTTCATCGACGAGGTGGCCCAGCACTCGATGTTCTTCTCCCGCCTCCACCAGTTCATCCGCCTCTCGCACGCCTACATCGTGATGGACGGCGGCATCGGCACCACCCTGGAGGCGATGATGGTCTGGCAGCTCCTCCAGGTACGGCTGATGAGCGGCCGGACGCTGATCTTCGTGGGGCCGATGTGGCGGGGTTTGCGGAGCTGGATCGAGCGCGAGATCATCGGCCGCGGGCTCGCCTCGCCGCCGGACCTCGACCTCGCCGTCTGGGTGGATACCGTCGGCGAGGCCCTGGAGGTGGTGACGCGCGCGCTCGAGGATTTCCTCCGCCAGCATAAGGTGATCCTCCCGCCGGCGCTGGAAGAGCCCCCCGGGGAGGCCGCCGCGGTCCCGGTCCGTCCCGAGGCTGAGTAGATCTCCTGGAAAGGACCTGGGCACATCCTTTGCTCATGCCGAGGTGACATGGTACGTTCCGGCCGCGTAGAAGGGTGAAAGGGGACGCATGCTCTCGATGGCTCTGATCTTGTTCCAGGCCGGCCCCGCGGGGACCGGCATGTTCCGCTTCTTTCTGCAGGCGGGGCCGATGGCGAAGTTCATCCTCGCCCTGCTCGTGCTGTTTTCGATCGGCTCTTGGGCGATCATCTTCGGCAAGCTGGTGCAGTTCCGCCGCGCCGACCGCCAGAGCGAGAAGTTCCTCGAGACCTTCCACCGCAGCCAGCGGTTCAGCGAGGTCAACGCCCAGTCGAGCAAGCTCAGCGCCTCGCCGCTGGTGGGGATCTTCCAGGCCGGATACGCCGAGATCGACGCCCAGATCAAGAACGCCCCGGACCCGGAGCGCCCCGGTGAGAAGCGGGCCTACCGCATCAGCTCGGTCCCCGCCCTGGAGCGGACCCTGACGCGGGCGGTCAACGGCGAGCTCCAGGGGGTGACGCGCTGGCTGGGTTTCCTCGCCACCACCGCCTCCGCGACGCCGTTCATCGGCCTTTTTGGCACGGTGTGGGGGATCATGCAGGCCTTCAACGACATCGGCCTCCAGGGATCGACCTCGATCGTGGCGGTGGCGCCCGGCATCGCCGAGGCGCTGATCAACACCGCGGCCGGCCTCGCCGCGGCCATCCCGGCCCTGATCAGCTACAACTACTTCTCCCAGTACTCCCGACGGCTGCGGATGCGCATGGAGGACTTCTCCCTGGAGTTCCTGAACCTCGCGGAGCGGAACTTCACTTGAGTCGCGGTGTCGTTTCCACCGGCCGCGGTGTCTAAGGGGATAAGGAAGACGATGGCATTCAATTTCGGCAGCGGCGGCGACGACGAACCGGTCCTCGCCGACATCAACGTCACCCCGCTGGTGGACGTGATGCTGGTGCTCCTGATCATCTTCATGATCGCCGCTCCCATGCTGCACCAGGGGGTCGAGGTCGCCCTGCCGAAGGCGAACGCCCCCAACCTGCCCTTGCGGGTGCAGGACCCGCTGGTGGTCTCGATCGACCGCAACGGCCGCATCTACCTGCGAGAGTCGGCGGTGGAGAGCGACGAGCTGGTCGCCCGCATCAAGTCCCAGATCTCCGCGCGCGGCGACGATACGGTGTTCCTCAAGGGGGACCGCGACGTCCCCTACGGCAAGGTCATCGAGGTGCTCGACGTCCTCCACCAGGGGGGCATCGTGCACGTGGGCATGGTCACGGACCGCCGGACGGAAAGGGGACGGCGCGCGTCGTGAGCCTGGCGGTCGACCGCATCCTCGAGCGGCGATCGCGGCGCGAGAGTCGCCGGCCGGAGGCGGTGAGCCTCGCCGCCGCCGCGGCTCTCCATCTGGCCGTGGTGGCGCTGGTCCTGCTGCTGCCGCGCCTCAACCCTCCTCCCCCACCCCTGGCGTTCGTGCCGGTGCAGATCGTCCCCGCCCAGGCGCTGGGGGTGCGCAAGCCGGCGAGCCGGCCCAAGGCCGAGAAGCCCGCGCCGCCCAAACCGGAGCCGGCCGAAGAGGAGCCGGAGCCCCCGGCGCCCGAGCCGCCGAAGCCGAAGCCGGAGCCCAAGCCGGAGCCCCCCGAGCCGAAGCCGGTCCGCGAGGACGTGCCGGTGCTCCCCGACAAGCCGGTCAAGAAGCCCGAGAAGCCGAAGCCGGCCGACACCAGCGAGCTCCCCAGACCGGCGGCCCCGGCAACCAGGAAACCGGCCGTCCCCAAGCCGCCGGCCAGCGGCGGCACCGGCAACAACCCCGCCGGCACCGCGCCCAAGGGGGACGACAACGGCGAGGCCGGCCGGCGCGGAGCGCCCGGCGCCAACCCGCTCGGCACCTCCTCCTTCGGCTCGCAGATCGCCGGGCTGGACAACCCGGACTTCAAGTTCGGCTACTACATCGACCAGCTCCTGGGGGCGATCGACTCGAAATGGGTGCGGCCGCCGCTCGGCAACGAGGTCAAGGCGACCATCTCCTTCCGCATCCAGCGGGACGGCAGCATCACCGATCTCCAGGTAGCCATGTCCTCGGGCTACAATTCCTTCGATCTCGCGGCGTTGCGTGCGGTCCAGAACGCGTCCCCCTTCCCGCCCCTGCCGCGGGCGTACCGCAACGATTCCCTGGGAGTCAACCTGATCGTCCGCTGAGGTGACATGAAACCGAGATTCGCCATCCTGACCGTTCTTCTTTCCTGCCTGCTCCTCGCCGGGCTGGTGCTCTCCGCCCAACAGACGCCACCCCAGGAAGTACAGCCCGGGCAGCCTCCCGGCCAGGTCACGCTGGAGCTCAACCGCGGCGGGCAGATGCGCAAGATCAAGCTCGCCTTCCCCGCTTTCCGGAGCCTCGGCCAGCTCACCGGCGCCGGCGGCGCGGTCCGCGAGCTCGAGGAGACGGTGCGGCGCGACCTCGACGTCTCGGGCTACTTCGAGATCCAGGGGCCGGACGCGCTCTCCGGGCTCTCGCTCACCGGCGACGTGCAGAAGGACCTCGCGGCCTATCGCTCGACCGGCAACGAGGTCCTGCTGCTCGGCGACCTGCGGGTGGAAGGGGAAAAGCTGGTCTTCGAGGGGCGGGTGCTCGATCTCGGCAGCGGCCAAGCGGTGCTCGCCAAGCGCTACAGCGGCCCCTTCTCGGTCAGCCGGCGGATGGCCCACACCTTCGCCGACGAGGTGATCCGTTTCCTGGTCGGCAAGAAGGGGATCGCCCTCTCCGAGATCGCCTTCACCTCGGACCGCACCGGCAACAAAGAGATCTACGTCATGGACTACGACGGGGCGAACCCGCGGAAGATCACCGGCCACCGCTCGACCTCGATGTCCCCGGCGTGGAGCCCGAACGGCGGCGCGATTGCCTACACCTCCTTCTTCAACGGCGGGCCGGGCCTCTATATCGCCGACCTCGGGAGCGGCCGCAAGCGCCCGATCATCACCTCCGGCTCGCTCAACACCAGCCCGAGCTTCGCGCCGGACGGCGGCCGCGTCGCGTTCGCGCGCTCTTTCGACGGCAATGTCGAGATCGTCGTCGCCGATCTCAGCGGCGGCAACCTGCGCCGGCTGACCAACTCGAACGCCATCGAGACCAACCCCGCCTGGAGCCCCAAGGGGGGGGAGATCGCCTTCACCTCCAGCCGGGCCGGCAATCCGCACATCTACCTGATGGACTCCGAGGGGGCCAACCAGCGGCGCATCACCTACGACGGCACCTACAACGACGGCGCCTCCTGGAACCCGGAAGGGGACCTGATCGCCTACACCAGCCGGCGCGACGGGCAGTTCCAGATCGCGGTGACCAACGTGGTGACCCTGGAGAGCCGGGTGCTCACCTCCGGCCCCGGCGAGAACCAGTCGCCGACCTTCTCGCCGGACGGCCGCAAGATCGCCTTCACCTCCAGCCGCGGCGGCGGCAAGCAGATCTACGTCATGGACCTCGACGGCGGCAACGTCCGCCAGCTCACCACCGAGGGGAACAACGATCTCGCCGATTGGTCGCGGAGCGTGCCAGAGAGGTAAGGGTTTGATAGAGTTGAGACACGACGTATTCCGAGCCGTACCGACTGTTTTGAACGAGGAGAGATCATGAACCGAAAGTGGATGATATGGATGGTGATGGCGACCCTTCTGACCTTCCTGTACGGATGCCCGAAGAAGAAGCCCGCCACCCCGCCGTCCGACCTGAACGTGGAGACCACCACCGTGCCGGCCTCGCCGAGCACCCCGTCGACGACGCAGGACGTGCAGCAGCCGGCGGCCCCCGACGTGAACGACCAGACGGAGGATCCGCTGACGTCGGCGGACATGCAGGTGGTCAACGACGAGCTCAAGCGGCGCGGCTTCAGCCCGGACATCTACTTCGACTACGACGAGGCCACCCTGAGCGACGACACCCGGGACAAGCTGTCGCGCAACGCCGACCTGCTGAAGAGCCAGGCGCAGCTCTCGATGACCCTCGAGGGGCACGCCGACTCGCGGGGCACCAACGAGTACAACCTGGCCCTCGGCGAGCGCCGCGCCAACGCCGTCAAGCAGTACCTGGGCTCGCTGGGCGTGGGCGCCGACCGCATGCGCACTCTCTCCTACGGCAAGGAGCGCCCGGTCTGCACCGAGGAGGTGGAGAGCTGCTGGTCGCAGAACCGCCGCGTCCACATGATCATCACCGGACGCTCGAACGTCGGTTGAGGCGGTCATGAAGCGTTACCGCGCTCTTCCCGCCGTTTGCCTCGTGGCGGCGCTCGCCGCCACGGGGTGCGTCTCGACCCAGGACATCGAGGGCCTGCAGTCGCAGCTCTCCGACATCCAGCGGCAGATGCTGCAGCTTCAGAAGCAGGCCCAGGAGGCCCCGAGCAAGCAGGAGGTCGCGAGCCTCGGCAGCAACGTCGGCCAGCAGATGCAGGGCCTGCTCAGGACCGAGGCCGACATGCAGGTCAAGCTCCAGGACCTCAGCGGCCAGATCGAGGCCCTGCAGGCCAAGCTCGAGGACACCAACTACCGCCTCTCGCAGCTCTCGCAGCAGATCGCGGCGACCAACCAGGAGCTCAAGGGCTTCCGCGGCCAGCCGGCGGCCGCGCAGCCCGCGCCGGCTGACGACGGCGCGCCGCCGCCGCAATCACCGCCGCCGGCCCCTTCACCCGCGCCCGGCGGCGGCGCCGGCGCCGGGATCGACCCCAAGAGCCTCTACGACGCGGCCTACAACGACTACCTGAAGGGGAACTTCGATCTCGGAGTGCGCGAGTTCCAGGAGTACCTGGCGAACTTCCCCGCCACCGACCTCTCCGACAACGCGGCCTACTGGATCGCCGAGTCCTACTACCGGCAGCGGCGCTTCCGGCAGGCGATCGAGCAGTTCGACGTCGTGCTGAACCGCTATCCCAAGGGGGACAAGGTGCCGAGCGCCCTGCTCAAGAAGGGGTATTCGCTCCTCGAGCTCGGCCAGCGCCCGCAGGGTGTGGTCCAGCTCCAGCACGTCATCCGCCAGTACCCCACGAGCGACGAGGCCAACCTGGCGCGGCAGCGGCTGCGCGAGGTCGGGGTCGATGCGGGCTAGTTGACAGGGGCCGGGGGCAGATGCTATAAAGCTTTGTCGCACTTCGGTGCGACTTCGTGTTTCACGGGAACTCTTTCCCTCCGACAACCGAAACCCAAGCGAGAGCGACGAAGGAAATATGGCGAATACCAAGTCGGCTGAGAAGCGCATCCGTCAGAACGTTGCGGCCCGGGAGCGCAACCGCGCGCACCGTTCGACCCTGCGCACCGCGATCAAGAAGCTCCGCACCGCCGTCGCGAGCGGCGATGCCGCCCGCGCTCAGGCGCTCCTGCCGGAGACGCTGGGCATCATCGACAAGACGGCCCAGAAGAAGGTCATCCACTCGAACACCGCCTCGCGCTACAAGTCCCGCCTGGCCCTGAAAGTCGCCGCCCTCGGCAAGTAGGGCGCGTACCTCTCTCCAGAGCACGTCTTCGTAGGGGCGGCCCCTTGTGGCCGCCCTGGGCGGAGCCATGTCCCTCGGCTAGAACCCTTCGAGCAGGTCGGTCACCAGCGTCTCGGCGAAACGCTTCGAGGCGCGGTCGATCGTCTCGTTCTCGCGGTCGAAGAAATCGGCAGCGGTGGGATCGAGCGGATAGTTCTCGCGGAAGGTGTAGCGGTCGCTCTTCCAGATCACCTTCCCCTCCGTTCCCACCCGCTTGAAGGTGATCTGGGCGGTGATCGCGATCTCGTACTCGTTGGCGCGGCCGGTGGCGTCGAAGGTGACCGGAGTCACCGCGAAGCCGGTCACCGCGCCGACGATCTCGGCGTTCGCCTGCGCTTCGCTGGCCACAATCGAGAAGCGCTGGCGGGTCACCAGCTCGGTGGCGATCGCCTGGGTGAGCGACTGCTCCACCTGCTGGCGCTGGGTCTGGTTGACCAGCGGCTGGAGATAGACCGCCTTGACGTCCGCCGGCACGTTGCTGCTGCGCCCTACCAGGGCGTAGCCGCAGCCGGAGAGGGCGAGCAGCAGGGCCGCGAGCGACCCGGATAGCAACGCTTTCTTCATCCCAATTACTTTCATGCGGTCTTCCTCGTCACCAGGTTCATCAGCCGCCCCGGAACCAGGACGGCCTTGGCCACCTCCCGCCCCGCCAGGTGCTCCTGCACCTTCGGGCTGGCGAGAACGACGGCGCGCACCTCTTGCTCGCCGGCGGTGGCGTCCACCTCCACCCGGTCGCGCAGCTTGCCGTCGACCTGGACGACCAGGGAGATGCGGTCGCGGTGGAGCTTCGCCTCATCGTACCGCGGCCAGGAGGTGTCGAGCAGGCTCTCCGTGTATCCGCGGCGCTCCCAGAGCTCCTCGGTGATGTGAGGCGCCAGGGGGTGCAGGAGCTGTACCAGGGTGTCGAACGCCGCCTCGCAGCACACCCGCGAAGCGGTCTTCTCCTCCAGCGCCCGCGACAGGCTGTTCGACAGCTCCATCAGCGATGCCACGGCGGTGTTGAAAGAGAAGCGCTCGAAGCTCTGCGTCACCCGCTGAATGGTGGCGTGGCGGTCGCGCTCGAGCTCGACGTCGGACGGCGCCGTGGGCGGGGCCTCGGACAGCCGTTCCTGCAGCCGCCAGACCCGCGAGAGGAAACGGTAGGCGCCCGAGACCGCTTCGTCGCTCCACTCGGCTTCCTTCTCCGGAGGACCGATGAAGAGCGTGTAGACCCGCTCGGTGTCGGCCCCCATCTCGTCGATCAGCTCGTCCGGCGAGACCGTGTTGCCGCGCGACTTCGACATCTTCTCCACCCGCCCGGACTTGTCCGAGAAGCGGGTGATCATCCCCTGGTTGAACAGGTTCTGGAACGGCTCCTCGATCCCCACCATGCCGAAGTCGTGCAGCACCTTGCAGATGAACCGCGCATAGAGCAGGTGGAGGATCGCGTGCTCGATGCCGCCGATGTACTGGTCCACCGGCATCCAGCGGTTGGCGATCTCGGGATCGAACATCCGCGTCGCGTCGCGCGGCGAGAGGTACCGCAGGTAGTACCAGGAGCTGTCGACGAAGGTGTCCATGGTGTCGGTCTCGCGCCGGGCGGGGCCGCCGCACTTCGGGCACCGGGTCTCGACGAACGACTTCGAGCGCGACAGCGGGTTCCCCTCGCGGCCGGTGAACTCGACGTCATAGGGGAGCTCGACCGGGAGCTGATCGTCCGGCAGCGGCACCATGCCGTCCGTCTCGCAGTAGACGACCGGGATCGGGGTCCCCCAGTAACGCTGGCGCGAGATCAGCCAGTCGCGCAGCCGGTAGACCACCTTGCGGCGGCCGAACCCTTGCGCCGCCATCCAGTCGATGAACTTGCCGATCGTCTCCTCGCCGTCCGCCAGGCCGTCGAACGGCGGAGCGCCGCGGATCACCCCCTCGTGCAGGATGGGCTCGGTCAGGCTGGCCGCGTCCACCGCGTCCCCTTCCGGGTGGTAGACGAGGCGGACCGGCAATCCTTCCTGGCGGGCGAAGGCGAGGTCGCGCGCGTCGTGGGCCGGCACCGCCATGATGGCGCCGGTGCCGTACTCGGGCAGCACGTAGTTGGCGAGCCAGACGGGGATCTCCTCCCCCGTCGCCGGATTGATCGCCACCGCGCCGGTGTCACGCCCCTCCTTGGGGTTCTCCTCGGCCGAGCGCTGGATGCGCGGCGTGTTGCGCACCGTCTCGATCCAGGCCTCGATGCCGGCGCGGTCGGGGTGCCCGGCGATCAGCCGCGCTACGAGCGGATGCTCGGGCGCCAGCACCAGGAAGGTGGCGCCGTGAATGGTGTCCGGCCGGGTGGTGAAGACCGTCAGCGTCTCGTTGAGAGCGGGCAGCCGGAAGTCGACCTCCCCCCCCTCGGAGCGGCCGATCCAGTTGCGCTGCATCACCTTGACCTTCTCGGGCCACCCCTCCAGGGTGTCGAGCCCGGCGAGCAGGCGGTCGGCGTATCCGGTGATGCGGAAGAACCACTGCTCGAGATCGCGCTGGACGACCGGCGTGCCGCAGCGCTCGCAGGCGCCGTCCACCACCTGCTCGTTGGCGAGCACGGTCTGGCAGCTCGGGCACCAGTTGACCGGCGCCATCTTCTTGTAGGCGATCCCGGCCTCCAGCATGCGCAGGAACAGCCACTGGTTCCAGCGGTAGTAGTCGGGGAAGCAGGAGGCGATCTCCTTGGACCAATCGTAGAGGATCCCCCAGCGCCGGAATTGCTCCTTCATCACCTTGATGTTGGAGCGCGTCCAGTCGCCGGGATGGATGCCGCGCTGAATGGCGGCGTTCTCGGCCGGCAGGCCGAAGGCGTCCCAGCCCATCGGGTTGAGCGCCCGCTTGCCGTTCATCCGCAGGTAGCGGTAGAGGGAGTCGCCGAGGATGTAGTTGCGCCCGTGCCCGACGTGGAGGCGGTCCCCCGACGGATAGGGGAACATCATCAGCATGTAGTACTTGCCCTCGGCGTGGCGCAGATCGATCTCGGCCGCCCGCGTCTTCTCCCAGCGGTCCTGCCATTTGGCCTCGATGGCCTTGTGGTCGTATGGCGTGCTCATCCCTCGGTTCTCTCGGCTTTCTCTCAGGTCAGGCTGCCCGGAAAGGTGTGCTGCTTCAGCAGGCCGTCCAGCAGGCCGTTGACGAAACGGCCCGACTGCTCGGAGCCGAACTTCTTGGCGAGCTCGATGGCTTCGTCGAGCACCACCAGCTTGGGGGTGTCCCGCTCGTGGAGCATCTCGTAGACGGCGAGGCGCAGGATATTGCGGTCCACCGGGGGCATCCGCTCCAGCCGCCAGTTGTCGGCCTGGCCGCGGATCAGCTCGTCGATCCGCTCGCGGTTGTCGACCGCGCCGCCGACCAGCAACTGGGCGTATTCGAACGCCTCCTGCACCCGCTGCTTGCGCCGGGTGTGCTCTTCCCGCTCGTCGGGCGTGGGCAGCTCCCGCTTCTTGTCCTGGGAAGCCGCTTCGCGCGCCAGATATTCCGAGAGATCGAACGAGTTGAAGATGTGTGGCAGCGAGCTCCCCCCCAGATCGTTCTGATACAGCATCTGCACCGCCATCTCTCGCGCCATTCGCCGCTTTCCTGCCGTCATGTACCTCGCCTCAAAGAGCCCAGTCGAAAACGTCATCGAAGTCGATTGAAAACAATGGCCGCTCCCGCGACCCGGGAACGGCCGTCCGAATCATAGCCGCCGCGGGGACGATCCGCTAGCGTCCGGAGCCGCCGCCGAGGGTAGCGCGAAGCTGCGCGAAGAGATCCGCCATCTCGAGGGCGGCGAGCGCCGCCTCCCACCCCTTGTTGCCCGCCTTGCCGCCGGCCCGCTCGGCCGCCTGCTCCGAGCTGTCGCAGGTCAGCAGGCCGAAGCCCACCGGCACCCGGTGGCGCTCGGACACCGCCGCGATGCCGCGGCTCGCCTGGCTGCAGATGTAGTCGAAATGGGGCGTCTCCCCCCGGATCACCACGCCGATCGCGACCAGGCCGTCGACCTTGCCGGCCACCGCCAGCTCCTCGAGCGCCGGCGGGATCTCCCAGGCGCCCGGGACCGACACGAGATGGATCCCCCCCGGCTCGACCCCGTGCCGGCGCAGGCAGTCGACGGCGCCGGCGACCAGCAGGTCGCCGATGCGCGAGTTGAAGCGCGACGCGACGATGCCGAACCGCCGGCCGGCGCCGCTCAGAGCCCCTCTTGTCTCTTGGATTTCGCTCAAAATAGTGCCTTTCGGAAGCGCGGGAAGTATAGGAAGCGGCTCGCGCGGGAGTCAATCAGGGGCCGACGACACCGGTCCCCCCCGCCATCTGCCGCAGGAAGATCCCGTAGCTGGGCGCGAAGAGCGACTTGACCAGCAGGTCGATCACGATCCCCGCCAGGGCGAGCGCCATCAGGCGCAGCTCCCAGCGCTCGAACGGCCAGGCCCGGCGCGCCGGCAGGGGGCGCGAGAACAGCGCCCCGAGCAGCACGAAGGCGCACACCCGCACCACCGACCAGGGCACCCAGGCGGCGAACGCTCCCAGCAGCGGATGGCCGCTCGCCGCGGCGTAGCTTCCCACGAAGTAGCTCATGTAGGCCACCAGGAGCGCCCCGAGGGCGAGGCCCAGGTAGCCGCCGCTCGCCCAGGTCAGCAGGATGAAGACGCCGAAGTGCAGGAGGTGCTGGGGGATGAAGGCGCGCGGATCGTTCTCCGGCGCCACCCCGGTCGAGATCCAACCGAACATCTCCCGGCGGTAGTCCTCGCCGTGGAGAATGCCGCCGCGGGCCGCCTCCGGCGCCCAGATCGTCAGCAGGATCACCCCGGCGCTCAGGGCGCAGGCCCAGACCATGCCGAGCGTCCAGGCGCCGAGGTAGTCGCGCGTCCGCACCCGCTCGCGGAAGGCCGGCCAGAGGGTCAGCGGCGCGATCAGCGGCAGGGCCCACCGCCCGCCGGGCACATACGCCAGGAGAGGGAGGAAGAGGGTGAGCGGCAGCAGCCAGCTCACAGCGCGCCCCCGGCCGGACCCAGGTGGACCTCCTCGACCAGCGTCGCGGGATCGGCGTCGAGGATGTAGCCCAGGGCCCGCGCCACCTCGCGGGGGGGCACCATGGCCGCGCGGTTCCACTCGCCGGGGAGGCGGTCCCAGATCGGCGTATCGGTCGCTCCCGGATAGAGCGCGCTGATCCGCACGCCGCTCCCCCCCAGTTCCTCGCGCAGCGCCGCCACCAGGCCGGCGAGCCCCCACTTGCTGGCGCAGTAGGCCGACCAGCCGGCAAACCCCCGCCGGGCGGCGACCGAGAGGATGGGGAAGATCCACCCCCGGCCGCGCTCCTTCATCGCCGGCAGCAGGGCGCGGATGAGCAGGAAGACGCCGGTCAGGTTGGTGTCGACGATCGCGGCGAAGTCGTCCGGCGTGGTCTCCTCCACCGGCGCGATGACGGTCGCTCCGGCGGCCGGCACCACCACGTCGGCCGCGCCCCAGCGCGCTCCGATCTCCTCGGCGCAGCGCTCCAGCGCCACGGCGTCGCGCACGTCGCAGGGGAGGATGAGCCCGTCCGCCCGCCGTCCCGCGAGGTCGAGAGTCTCCTCGAGGGGCGCCAACCGCCGGCCCAGCAGCGCCAGGGCGTACCCCCGCCGGGCCAGCTCCAGGGCGATCTCCCGCCCCAGGCCGGAGCCTCCACCGCTCACCACGGCGACGCCGCGCGATTCCGTGCTCATGGCGCCTAGCCTATCAGCAGGTCATTTCGGCGGGTCAGCCGGCAGGTCAGCCGCGGCGGCCAGCGCCTCGCGATGGATCGCCTCCGACTCTGCCCAGCGCCCCTGACGGTGGAGCGCGGTGGCCAGATGCGCCAGCGTCATGGCCAGGTCGGGGTGCTCCTGGCCGAGAATCCGCCGCTGCGCCTGCAGGGAAGCTCGCAGCAGTTTCTCCGCCTCCTTGAACTTGCCCGCCTCGATCAGGACCTCTCCGACGTTCGCCTGAAAACGGTAGAGGCCCGGATCCTGGGGATCCAGAACCTTGCGCTCGACGATCAACCCCTGCCGGGCGATCCTCTCGGCGGCGGCGTAATTTCCCAGACCCTTCTTCGATTTGGCGAGCAGGAGCAGGCTCTCGGCCACGGTCGGCCCGATCGCTCCCTCGACCCGCATCGCGATGGAGAGGGCCTCCCGGTGCAGCTTCTCGGCTTCGGTGGGCTCCCCTTTCGTCACCAGGAGCTCGCCGAGCCGGTTGAGGACCTTCGCGATCTCCAGGCGGCGGTCGCCCAGCAGGCTCCGCTTGATCGCCAGGGCGCGGCGGAGCAGATTTTCGGAGTCGGCGTAAGCGGAACGGTCCTGCTTGAGCCGGCCCAGATGCTCCAGGCTGTCCGCGACTTCCATGGACGATGGCCCGAAGGTCGCGCTGCGGAGCTCGAGGCCCCGCTCGAGCAGCGGCTCGGCGCGGTCGTAGCGGCCGAGGCCCCGCTCGACCTCGCCGATGGCGTCCATCAGCGCCGCCTGGACGTCGGGCTGGCGCGAGAGATCCCGCGAGACCCGCTCGGCCCCGCGGGTCATGATCTCGTCCGCCGTCAAGCGCTCCCCCTTGGTGTGATAGGGGTCGGCATCCTTGAAGGTGTCCAGCAGGAAGGTCAGGGAATAGCGGGCCTTGTCGCGCTCCCGGGCGATCCGCCGCCCCTGCACGATCAGGCTGCCGATGAACCCCGCGACGAGCAGGACCACCACCGCGGCGGCGGCCATGCCCGCGCGGTGGCGCCGCGCGAATTTGCGGGCGCGGTAGGGCAGCGTATCCGGCCGCGCCATCACCGGCAGGCTCTGGAGATGGCTGTCGAGGTCCCGGGCGAGTTGCGCCGCCGAGCCGTACCGCCGCCCGGGCTCCTTGCGCAGCGCCATCAGCACGATGTTGTCGAGGTCCCCCCGCAACCGCCGCTGCAAGGCGTGTGGCCGCATTCCGCGAGCCTCGGCGATCGCCTCGGGCGGGAGCGCGCCGGCGACGGCGCGGAACAGGGCGACGCTCGGCCGCTCCGGCTCCTGCTCGCAGATCGCGCGCTCGATCTCGTGCGGCAGGCCGTTCACCCCCCGGTAGGGGCTGCGGCCGGCGAGCAGCTCGTAGAGCAGGACGCCCAGCGCGTAGACGTCGCTGGTGGTGGCGATCGCCTCCCCCCGGATCTGCTCCGGGCTGGCGTAGACCGGAGTCATCATCCGCAGCCCGGTCCGCGTCATGTCGGGGACCGTCGAGGAGCCGGGCTCCAGCCGCTTGGCGATGCCGAAGTCGAGCAGCTTCGGCTCCCCGGCGGCGGTGACCAGGATGTTGGCCGGCTTCAGGTCGCGGTGGACCAGCAGGTTCTGGTGGGCGTACTCGACGGCCGAACAGATCCGGCGGAAGAGGTCGAGCCGCCGGTCGATCGAGAGCTGATGGGCGTCGCAGTACTCGTCGACGGGCATTCCCTCGACGAGCTCCATGACCAGATAGGGGCGGCCGTCCTCGGTGCTGCCGCCGTCGTAGAGGCGGGCGATGTTGGGGTGCTCGAGGCGGGCCAGGATCTGCCGCTCGGCGAAGAAGCGGTGGAGCGCCTCCGGGCTCTGGACGCCCGAGCGGATGACCTTGACCGCGACGTCCCGCTCATAGTGCTCGTCCTCGCGGCGGGCGAGATAGACGGTGCCCATCCCGCCGTCGCCCAGCCGGCGCAGCAGCCGGTAGGGGCCGAGGCGCCCCTGCAGCTCCGGCATGAAGCCCAGCAGCTCGCCCGCCGGGCGTTCGAGAAAGGTGGCGCTGGCGCTCTCCTCATCCGCGGCGAGGAGCTCCTCGACCGCCCGCAGCAGCTCGGCATCCCCCCGGCATGCCGCCGCGAGGAAGGCCTCCCGTTCTCCAGCCGGCCGTTCCAGGGCCTCGGCGAAGAGGTCGTCGATCTGCCGCCAGCGGTCCGGCTGGATCAAGCCTCCGTCCCCGGCTGCAGCTCCTTGTAGAGCCACGCCTTGGCCCGCCGCCATTCGCGGCCGACCGTCTCGGGCGAGATGCCGAGCTGCGTGGCGGTCTCCTCCAGCGTCAGACCGCCGAAGAACCGGAGCTCCACCACCGCGGCCTTGCGCGGATCGATCGCCTCCAGGCTCTGCAGCGCCTCGTCCACCGCCAGCAGATCGGCGCTCTTCACGAAGGCCAGATCGGCGATCTCGGCCAGCGTGACCTTCTCCGCCTTCCCGCCCCGCTTCTGCCGGTTCTGATGGCGGGCGTAGTCCACCAGGATGCGCCGGATCAGGTGGGCGGCGAAGGCGAAGAAATGCTCGCGGCTGGGCCAGTAAAAGCCCTCCTGCCCGTCGAGGCGCATATAGGCCTCGTGGACGATCGCGGTCGCCTGGAGCGTGTGGTCGCCGCGCTCGCGGCGGAGCTGTTGCGAGGCGATGCGGCGCAACTCGTCATAGATCAGGGGCAGGACCCGCGTCGCCGCCTCCTGATCGCCGGCGCTCCACTTCTGGAGCAACTGCGTGACCCCAACCCCGGCCAGCTTGGTGACTCTCGTGCCTGGGACTTGCTCCTTCAATCGCGCGCCTCCCGGAACCGTCGATCTCTGGATTCAGACTCTCGCTATGCCTATTTCACATAAAGTATAGCTGAGATCCCCTGCGAGAAGGACGGGAGTGGCCAGGAGGAAAAGGAGGAGGGAAATTGGTCGGGACGCCGGGATTTGAACCCGGGACCCCCTGAACCCCATTCTTCCAGCCGGGCTCACCTGAAGAACGCTGAATCGTACCCCATGCTTCTGCATGCAGTACCTGGGTACCGGAGCCGGCTCGCCCGCCGTTTTCCAAACCGCGCTGAATCCCCCCTGTTTCGACTTCAAACGCGTACAAATTGCGTACAAACCCAGGCCCGGTCCGTCGTGCTCGGCGCCTACCTCGCAGCCGTCAACTCCCAAGGAGATGACATGCCGACCGTACCTCGCCTGACTGTCGAAGTCGTCCGCAGGTGCTACTCCAGGCTGGCCACCCGCTCCCCTTACTACGTCTACGAGCTCGGCCGCGACGCGATCAAGGGTTGTGCTCTGCGAGTCCTGCGCCGGGAGGTTCAAATCGGCGCCCGGGCGGACCGCGGCAAGACCTGGTTGAAGGTCTCGGTCGTCCGACCCGACGTCACGTTCGAGGAGCTCGAGGCCTTCCGCTCCTCAGTCCGCAGGAGGGTTCGCGAGCTCGAGGACGAGGCGCTGGAGCCCAGCCTGCGGGAGGCTCGCCGGATGACTCTCGCGGAGCTCTGGAAGGCGTACAGGGACGACTATGTGCGCCGCCGCCACAGCAGGCGCTCGCCCCGGACTCTGGACCAGCGGGACAGCCTCTGGAACTGCCACCTCCTGCCGCTCTACGGCCACTTGACCCTGGCGGAGTTCGCCTCCCTTCCTCCCCGGCAGGTCGAGGAGATTCCCCAGGTGATCGCCGGCCGGGTCAACCGGTCCCGGGCCTGGGCGGAAGGGCGCCATACCGGCAACCACTGTGTCGCGGCTCTCCGGATGGCCTGGGAGTTTGCCCGGCGCCGAGGCTGGATCGCCAAGGACCCCCTCAGGGACGTCGACCTGCTCGACGCGCCCTCCGCGAAGGTCTATCTCGAGGATATCGACCTGGCGGCGGTCGGCGCCGCCCTCCGGAGCCTGGAGGAGCTCGCGGCCCGAAGCGTGGCCTGCTCCCGCCAGGGGCCGTCGCCGACGTCCCTACTGGCTCTCCGGGTGGCCCTCTATACCGGCTGTCGCCACGGCGAGGAGCTCCTCCGGGGCAAGCTCTCCTGGCTGCGCCGGGATTTCAGCGTCCCCCGCATCGAGGTCCCGCGAGCCAAAGGCGACCGGGGGGACCGTCAAGGGCGCTTCGTCTACCTCGGTCCGGACGGCTTGCGATGCCTCCTGACCATCCCCCGGCCGGGAGGATGCGACGACCTCGTGCCGGGTCGTGTGGCCGGCACTCAGCTCGCCCGGCTGACCGAAATCTGGGAGCGGACGCTGGTGGAAGCGCGCAAGATTCTGCTCGCCTGGGAGGCCGAGCAGGGCACGCCGCTGGTCTCCTCGATCCTGAAGGCGCGCCTTGTCGGCTACCGGGGAGAGACCCGTGTCGACCTGTACGCGGGAGGTCTTCGCATCCCGGTCAAGGCCCTGCGGCACACGATCAAGACCCTTCACCCGCGAGCCGGAATCGCCCCCGACCACAGCCGGCAGCTCCTCGGCCATGAAGCGGCCGGACTGGGAGAGCGCGTCTACCTCCACCAGCATGGGCCGTCCCTGTCGCAGGCCGCGGGGAAGACGGAAGCCTATGTCCGCCGCCTGATGGGCGACGCCCTCACGCGGTCGGGTCCTCGTACTCCACAAGTCGCGTACGGAGCTTTGCCGCGAGGATCTCTGCCCCTGGCCCGGTGAGAAGCTGGAAGTGGTCTCCAGGAAGGGTCTCGACGTCCAGGCCGCCGGGTGCGAGGGGGCGCCAGAGGGCGGCCCGATCGGCCGCCCCCTCCCACCGGCGATCCTCCGCCAGGAAGAGAGTCACCGGACAGGCGACGGGCTCGGTGCGGTAGCCCCGCAGGGCGTGAAGATGGGCTTTCACCACGGCGCGGAGCCCGAGCAAGGTCCCCTCCCCCGCCCGTGCCTCGGGGCCCAGGAGGATGTCGAGGGCGTTGTCGTCGAGGTGCGGGGAGTCGGACGCATGAGGATCATGGGGGCGGGAGTCGACGAGGACGAGAAGCCCCACCTCGTGCCCCAGATCCTCCAGCCGCCGGGCCGTCTCCCAGGCCACCACGCCGCCGAAGGACCAGCCGCCCAGGAGGTAGGGGCCATGGGGCTGCGTTTCTAGAATCGCCTCGGCGTGCCGGGCCGCGAGATCCCCCAGGCTGGCGGACTCGTCCGCCGTCTCCAGGCCGTAGAGCCGGCGCCCGGAGAGGCGGTGGGCGAGGCCGGCATAGCAGGAGGCGCGCCCGCCGAGGGGGTGGAACCAGAAGAAGGGGCGCCCGCTCCCCTCCTCGAGGAGCAAGAGCGGAGACGCCGCCGGCACTGGCGCCGCGGAGCCGATCGCCGCGGCCAGTGAAGCGAGAGTGGCGCTCCGGAACAGGGCGGCCAGGGGGAGCCGCCGGCCGAGGTCGCGTTCGATCCGCGCCAGCAGTTGCACGGCCAGGAGGGAGTGGCCGCCGAGATCGAAGAAGCCGTCACCACGGCCCACCCCGCGGACGTCCAGCAGTTCCTCCCAGATCGCGGCCAGCCGCTGCTCGAGATCGCCGGCCGGCGGCTCGGCGCTCCGGGGGGTGCCGGCGCGGGCCTCGAAGAGGCGCTTCAGGGTCTCGCGATCGACCTTGCCGTTGGGCGACAGCGGCAGCGTCTCCAGGATGGCCAGCTCCGCGGGAATCATGTGGACGGGCAGCCGGCCGGCGAGATCGAGGCGCAGCGCCTCCAGATCGAGATCGCCGGCCGCGGCCACACAGGCCGCTAGGCGCCGGTCGCCGGAGGGGAGCTCGCGGACCACCACGGCGGCCTGGCGGACTCCCGGGCAGCGCTCCAGGGCGGCCTCGACCTCGCCCGGCTCGACGCGGAAGCCGCGGATCTTCACCTGGTCGTCGGCGCGGCCCAGGAGGTCCAGGCGGCCGTCGGAAAGCCAGCGGGCGAGGTCGCCGGTGCGATAGAGACGCGCTCCAGGCTCGGCGGACCACGGGGCGGGCACGAACCGTTCGGCGGTGAGGTCCGGCCGGCCGAGATAGCCCCGCGCGAGGCCCGCGCCGCCCAGGAAGAGCTCGGCCGGAACCCCGGCCGGAACCGGGTCGAGCCCGCGATCCAGCAGGAGCACCCGGGAGCCGGCGATCGGCCGGCCGATGGTGATCCGCTCGCCCGCCACCAGCTCGCCGGCGGTGGCCCAGACCGTCCCTTCGGTCGGCCCGTACTCGTTGAGCAGCGGCACCCCGGGAAGGACCGCGGCGTGGTGCCGCGGGAGATCCACCGGGCAGGGCTCGCCCGCCACGATCACGGCCGCGAGTGAGCGGAGCCGCCGGGGAGGAGCCGCGTCCAGGATCAGCTTCCAGAGCGACGGGATGCCCAGCCAGTGCGAAACCCGCCGCGCCTCGATCAGCTCCGCCAGGCGGGCCGGGTCGGCTCCTTCTCCCGCTTCGGGAAGGACCAGCGTTCCCCCCTGGCAGAGAGTCCAGAAGAGCCCCGCCACCGAGCTGTCGAACGCCAGCGAAGGGATCAGCAGGAAGGCGGAGACCGGCGCCGTGTACCCCTCCAGCCGGCCTTGAGTCGAGGCGGCCAGACCGGCTCGCGTCACCACCACCCCCTTCGGCCGGCCGGTGGAGCCGGAGGTGTAGAGCACGTAAGCCGGGGAGGCCGGCGGAACCACGAGATCCTGAAGGGGCGCCGCCACGGGATGAACCTCGTTCACCTCCTTCAATGTCAGGACCGCGCGGGCATCGGCGGCCATCCAGGCCAGGCGCTCTTCGGGATAGGCGGGATCGAGCGGCAGGTAGGCCCCTCCCGCCCGCAGCACGGCGAGAATGGCCACGATCGCCTCGGGGCTCTTGGGGAGCTGGATCGCCACCGTAACCTCCGGCCCCACGCCGCGGGCGCGGAGGCTCCCGGCGAGACGGCCGGCACGGTCGAGGAGATTCCGGTAGGTGAGCTCGCGATCCCCCTGTACCACGGCGACCGCGTCGGGGGTCCGCCGCGCCTGGGCGGCGATCCGCTCCACGATCCCCGGGCTCTCCTCGCCGGGAAGAAGGCAGGGCTCCGCCCACTCGCGGAGGAGTTGCTGGCGCTCTCCCGCAGAGAGGAGCGGCAGATCGGAGAGCCGGCGGCCGGGATCGGCGGCGAGCGCGCGGAGCAGCTCTTCCAGATGCCCTGTCAGGCGGCGGGCCGTGGAGGAGTCGAAAAGGTGGGCGTCGTGCTCCAGCCAGCCGGCGATCCCCTGGGGGGTTTCCGCTACGGACAGGGTGAGATCGAACTTGGCGGTTCCCGGCTCGATCCCGACCGGGACGAGCGTCAGGCCGGGCAGCCCGAAGTCCGGCAGCGGTGTGTTCTGGAGCGAGAGCAGGACCTGGAAGACCGGCGCCCGGGCGAGGTCGCGCTCGGGGCGGAGCTCCTCGACCAGCTTCTCGAACGGCAGGTCCTGGTGGGCGTAGGCGCCGAGCGCCATCTCGCGGCAGCGGCCGAGCAGGGCGCGGCCGGTGGGATCGCCCGTCAGGTCGGCCCGCAGGGCGAGCGTGTTGACGAAGAAGCCGATCAACGGCTCCAGCTCGACGCGGGTACGGTTGGCGACCGGCGTGCCCACGGCCAGCAGCTCCTGCCCCGCCCAGCGGCCGAGCACCGTGGAGAAGGCGGCCAGGAGGGTCATGAACAGGGTGGCCCCCTCGCGCCGGGCGAGCCCCGCGATGTCCGCGGCGATGGCCGGCGGGAGAGCGAGCGGGCAGCGGGCGCCGCGGTAGGCGGGGGTGGCCGGCCGTGGACGGTCGGCGGGGAGCGCCAGCGGCGGCACGTCCGCGAGCTGCCGGCGCCACCAGCCGAGTTGCCGGTCCAGGGCCTCGCCGGCGAGCCAGCCGCGCTGCCAGAGGGCGAAGTCGGCGTACTGGAGCGGCAGCGGCGGCAGTGTGGAGGGCTCCCCCGCGACGGCCGTCCGGTAGAGCTCCGCGGTCTCGCGCAGGAAGACACCCAGGGACCAGCCGTCCGAAACGATGTGATGGAAGACGGCGAACAGCAGGCCCTCCTCCTCACCCAGGCGTAGCAGCGACACGCGCAGGAGCGGTCCCCGTCCGAGGTCGAAGGGGCGGCGCGCCTCATCGTGGGCGAGGCGCACCGCCTCGGCCTCGCGCTCGGAAGGCGGCAGCCGCGAGAGGTCGACGGCGGGGATCTCGACCGGGATCTCCGCCGCGACGGCCTGGACCGGCCCCCCGGCGGTCTCCACGAACCGGGTGCGCAGGGCCTCGTGCCGCCGGACGATCTCGCGCAGGGCGGCCGCCAGCGCCGGCAGCTCGAGCCGGCCGAGCAGCCGGACGGCCACCGGCACGTTGTAGAAGGGGCTCTCCGGCTCCAGGCGGTCGAGGAACCAGAGGCGCTGCTGGGCGAAGGAGAGCGGGACGCCGTCCGCCGGCCGGGGCTGGGGGCCGAGGGGAGGTGCCAGGGTCCCCTCCCCTTCCCGCAGGGCGCGCTCGATCTCCCGCGCGAGATCGGAGAGCACCGGCGCCTCGAACAGAGCGCGCAGCGGCAGCTCCAGGGCGAAGGCCTCGCGGAGGCGGGAGACGAGCTGGGTGGCCAGCAGGGAGTGGCCGCCCAGGTCGAAGAAGTCGTCGTCCGCGCTCACCCGCGGCAGCCGGAACACCTGCGCCCAGAGACCGCACAGCACCTCCTCCACCGGCGTGCGCGGCGCCGTCCAGGGGCGGACCGCCGCCGGCCGCCCGGTCCCGGGCGCGGGCAGGGCCCGGCGGTCCACCTTGCCCGTCGAGGTGAGCGGCAACGCGTCGAGCACCACGAAGTCGGAGGGGACCATGTAGGCGGGCAACAGCCGGTGCAGGAAGCCGCGCAGCTCCGCCGCCCAGGGGCCGGACGCCGGCAGCCCCCGCCGTGGGACGGCGTAGGCGACCAGCCGCGCCTCGCCCGGAGCGTCCGGATCGCGGGAGTCGACGACCACGGCGGTCTCGATCCCGGGGTGGCGCGCGAGCGCGGTCTCGACGTCCCCCAGCTCGATGCGGAAGCCGCGCACCTTAACCTGGCTGTCGCGCCGGCCCAGGAACTCGATCCGCCCGTCCGGCAGCCGGCGGCCGAGGTCGCCGGTGCGATAGAGGCGCCCGCCGGGATCGCCGGCGAGGGCGCCCCAGGGATCGGGCCGGAAGCGCTCGGCGGTGAGGTCCGGCCGGCCGAGATAGCCGCGGGCGAGACCGCGGCCGCCGAGCCAGATCTCCCCCGGCACGCCCGGGAGCACCGGCTGCAGGTCGGCGTCGAGGAGGAGCGCCCGGCCGCCCGGGACTGGAAGGCCGATGGGCGGCGTCCCGGTCTCCCCATCGTCGATCCTGGAGAAGGTGGCGTAGATCGTCGCCTCGGTGGGCCCATAGGCGTTGAACAGCCGGCGCCCCGGAGTCTCCAGGAGGGTGCGGGCCAGCCCCGGAGGGAGGGCCTCGCCGCCCAGGACCAGCGTGCGGACCTCGGGGGGGATGCCGCCGCTCCGCAGCAGCTCCGCCCCGGTGGACGGGACGAAGGCCGCCAGCCGCACGGCATCGCGGCCCGGCAGGCGCGGCAGGTCGAGCGCGCTCGCCGCCAGCATGGCGGCGCCGCCGTGGGTGAGCGGGAAGAACAGCTCGAAGACCGAGAGATCGAAGCAAACCGAGGCCCCCGCCAGCATGCCGGTCCGCTCCTCCGGCGGATAGAGGGCGGCGGCACCGGCGAGGAACGCCGCCACGCTCCGGTGCTCCACCGCCACCCCCTTGGGGCGCCCCGTGGAGCCGGAGGTGTAGATCACCGCGAAGAGCTGGCCCGGGTCGACCCTGGGCACCCCGGCCGCCGGAGCGAGCCCGGCGAGATCCTCGAGGTCGATCCGCAAAACCCCGCTCCCGTTCTCATCCCAGGGACCCAGACCCCGGCGGGTCACCAGCGCCCGGGCGCCGGAGTCCCCCAGCATGGCGTCCAGGCGCTCCCGCGGGTAGTCGGGGTCCAGGGGGACGTAGGCGCATCCTGCCTGGAGGACCCCGAGGATGGCCGCCACCAGGTCCGGAGAGCGGTCGAGGAGGATCCCCACCCGCGTCTCGGCGGGCAGGGCGAGATCGAGCAGGCGGCGCGCCACTTGGCCGGCCCGCGCCGCCAGCTCGCCGTAGGTCACCGCCTCCTCGCCCCAGAGCAGGGCCGGGGCCCCGGGAGTCCTCGCCGCCTGCTCCGCGACCAGCTCGTGCACGGCCCGCTCGCCCGCCGGCGGTCCGGGGGTGGCGCTCCATTCCACCAGAATCTGCTGCCGCTCGGCCGCGTCGAGCAGGCAGAGGGCGTCGTGGGGCGCGCCGGGGTCCGCCGCGACCGCCGCCAGGATACGGGTGTAGCGCGCCGCGATCGCCTCCACCTCGGCGGTGTCGAGCTCGGCGAGGGGGTGGTCGAAGAAGAGCGCGACGCGGTGGGTGATCTCCTGCACGTTGAGCTGGGCGGTGAGGGGGAAATACGTCTGCTCGGTGCCGCCGCCCCCGAGCACCTTCATGCCGGGGAAACTCGCCAGCCGGTCATAGACGTGGAAATGGGTGAAGTTGAACAGGACGTCGAACAGCGGCCGGCCTACGCCCGGCTGCTTCTGCTGCAGCTCGGAGAGGGGGAAGCGCCGGTAGGCGAGCAGCTCGCGCTCGGCGTCGAAGACCTGGCGGGCCAGGGCGAGCCACGAGCCCGGGGCGAGATCGACCCGGAAGGGCATGGCGTTCAGGAAACCGCCGATCACCCGGTCGCCGTCGGCCCCTTCGGGACGGCCGTTGGCGAGCACGCCGGAGATCACGTCGCTGCTGCCGGTGAGGAAGGAGAGGGCCTTCAGGTGGACGGCCAGGAGGAGGTTCTTGATCGGCGCCGAGGCGGCGCGGGCGGCGGCCCACAAGCCGTCCGAGACCTCCTCCGGGACCGGTACCTCCAGACGCCCCACCAGCGATTTTGCCGGGTCTGGCGTCCGCCGGCGGACAGGGCTCGCCGGCAATCGCCCGGCGCCGCCGCCATCCATCCGCCGCTCCCAGTAAAGCCGGCACTCCGCGGAGGCCAGGGCCTCGCGCTCCAGGGCCACGAAGTCGCGGAAGGAGGCGGCGAGCGGCCGGTCGTCCGCGGGAGGAAGCTCCGCGGCGGCGGGGACGGCGCCGGCCGGCAGCAGCAGCAGGTAGCGGTGGAACAGCTCGGTGAGCAGGAGCCCCACGCTCCAGCCGTCCAGAAAAGGCTCGGAAAGGGTGAGCTGGAAGGAGTCGTCGCCGCGCCGGTGGACCCGCAGGCGCACCAGGGGGGGACGGCGCCAGTCGAACTTGTTGAGCTGCTCGGCGGCGAACCAGCGGTCGAAAGCCTCCTGCTGCTCCTCCGGCGCCAGATGGCGCAGGTCCTCGACCTCCAGAGGGACGCGAATCCGCTCGTGGATCAGGTGCAGGGGCTCGGAGAACCCCTCCAGGGCATAGGAGCTGCGCAGGATGGCATGACGGGCCACCATCCGGTCGAGCGCCTCTTGCAGGCAGGCGGCGTCGAAGGGGACCTGGAGATGGAAGCTGGTCAGGTAGATCAGGTAGTCCGGGCTGTACTCGCTATGGAAGGCCAGCCCGGCCAGGTTGCGCGCCAGCGGGAAAGCGTCCTCGATCCCCTCCGGGAGCCGCGCCCGGTCCTCCGCGGAGAGCAGATCGCCGGCGGTCGTCGGGGTCACTCGGCCCTCGCCGGCGGCACCCTCCGGAACGGCACGGACGGCGCGGGCGAGGGCGCGGACGGTCGGGAATCGGAACAGGTCCTGGAGGGTGAAGCGCACCCCCCGCTCCTCGGCCCGGGAGCGCACCTGGATGGCGCGGATCGAATCGCCGCCGAGAGCGAAGAAATCGTCGTCGAGGCCGACTTGCGGCAGGCTGAGCACCTCCCCCCAGCTCGCCGCGACGGCCCGCTCCACCGGGGTTTCGGGCGGCGCGAAGGGCCCGGCGGAGACGGCGGCGAGGCCGGGCGCGGGGAGGGCGGCGCGGTCGAGCTTGCCGTGGCGGGTCAGGGGCAGGGCGGGCAGCGCCACGAAGGCCGCCGGCACCATGTGGCCGGGGAGGCGTTCCTGGAGGAAAGCCCGCAGCCCGGCGGCCGGCACCCCCTCGCCCCGCGGCACCACCCAGGCCACCAGCCGCCGCTCGCCGTCCCCCTCCTCGCGGGCCAGGACGGCGCTCTCCCGCACCCCCGGATGCGCCTCCAGGGCCGCCTCGATCTCCCCGAGCTCGATGCGGAAGCCGCGCACCTTGACCTGCTGGTCGATCCGCCCGAGCACTTCCAGATCGCCGTCCGGAAGCCAGCGGGCGAGGTCCCCCGAGCGGTAGAGGCGCTCGCCGGGAAGCACGGAGCACGGATCGGGCAGGAAGCGCTCCGCGGTCAGCTCCGGCCGGCCGAGATAACCGCGGGCCACTCCCTCGCCGGCAACGCAGATCTCGCCGGGGACGCCGATCGGCACCGGCCGGAGCGCGCGGTCGAGGAGCCGGATGGCGAGGTCTGGAATCGGCCCGCCGATCGGGCTCCGCGCGGCCTGGGCGTCCTCCCTGGTGACCGTCCTCCAGGTGACGTGCACCGTCGTCTCGGTGATGCCGTACATGTTGATCATCCGCGGCCGGCGGTCGCCGAAGCGCTCGAACCAGGGGGCGAGATGGCGGGGGTCGAGCGCCGCGCCGCCAAAGATGACGAAGCGCAGGGGGAGCTCCCCCACGACGTCCGCGCCATCCCGGCAGGCGATGGGGATCAGTTGCCGGAACGCCGACGGGGTCTGGTTGAGCACCGTCACCCCCTCGCCGCGGATCAGCTCCAGAAAAGCGTCGGGAGCGCGGCTCACCCAGTGGGGAACCACCACCAGACGGCCGCCGTGGAGGAGGGCGCCCCAGATCTCCCAGACCGAGAAGTCGAAGGCGAAGGAGTGGAACAGGGTCCAGACGTCCCCCTCGCCGAAGCCGAACCCGGAAGCCGTCGCCGCGAAGAGCCGGGCCACGTTGCGATGGGTGACCACCACCCCCTTGGGGCGCCCCGTGGAGCCGGAGGTGTAGATGATGTAAGCGGGATGATCGGCACCGGCGCCCTCGGGGAGCGGCAGGGGCGAGCAGCGGGCGATGAGCGGATCGTCGGCGTCCAGGAGCACCCGCCGCGTACCGTCGAGGCTCCCGGCCAGCTCGGAACGGGTGACCACCAGCGGCGCGCGGGCATCCTCCAGCAGGAAAGCCAGCCGCTCCGGCGGATAGCCAGGATCGAGAGGGACGTAGGCGCCGCCCGCCTTGAGGATCGCCAGGATCGCCATCACCAGCTCCGGCGAGGGGGGGAGGCAGAGCCCCACCCGGGTCTCCGGCCCCACCCCCAGGGCGCGCAGGTGGCCGGCCAGGCGGTTGGCGCGGCGGTCGAGCTCGCCGTAGGTCAGGCTCCCCCCCTCTCCGCTGACCGCCACCGCTTCCGGCCGGCGAGCCGCGACCGCCTCGAAAAGGCGATGGAGAGGCGCCGTCCCGGGCATGGCGGCAAGCCCGCCGTTCCACTCCACCACCACCTGGTGCCGGGCGGCCGGGGAGAGGAGCGGCAGGGCGGAGACCGGCGCTCGCGGGTCGGCGGCCGCCGCGGCGAGCAGCGTCTCGAGCTGCTCGAGCATCCGCGCGGCCGTCGGGGGATCGAAGAGGTCCCGGTTGACCACCAGGCCGGCGGCGAGCCCCTCCTCGTCGCGCGCCAGGTTCAGGGACAGGTCGAGCTGGGCGGTGCGGTTGTCGACCTCCTCCGGGGTCAGGGTGAGCCCGGGGAGGACGAGCGGCTCCTGGGGTGTGTTCTGAAGCACGATCAGGGCCTGAGCGAGGGGCTGGCGCGCGGGGTCGCGCCGCGCTCCGAGCTCCTCCACCAGCCGCTCGAAGGGGAGGTCCTGATGGGAGAAGGCGGCGAACACGGTCTCCCGCGTCCGCGCCAGCAGCTCGGCGAAGGAGGGATCGCCCGCCAGATCGGCGCGCAGGACCAGGGTATTGACGAAGAATCCGATCAGCGCTTCGAGCTCGGTCCGGGTGCGGCCGGCGACCGGGACGGCGAGGCCGAAGTCCTCCTGGCCGGAGAGGCGGCCGAGCAGTGCCGCGAACCCCGCCGCAAGCACCATGAACAGGGTGGCCTCGTGGTCTCCGGCCAGCCGTTCCAGGCTCGCGGTCAGACGCGCCGGCAGCCGACGGTACCTGTTCGCGCCCCGGAAGCTCTCGACGGGGGGGCGCGGCCGGTCGGTGGGGAGCGCCAGAGGGGGGAGGCCGTCCAGGCGCTCCCGCCAGTAGGCCAGCAGGCGGGGCAGGCTCTCGCCGGCCAGCTCGGCGCGCTGCCAGCGGGAATAGTCCGCATACTGGAGCGCCGGCTCGGGCAACGGCGACGGCAGGCCGGCGGCGAAGGAGGCGTAGAGCGCTCCGGTCTCGCGCACCAGGACCGAACCGGACCAGCCGTCCCCGGCGATGTGATGGAGGTCGAAGGCCAGCAGGTGCGCGGCTGCGCCGAGCCGCACCAGCAGGACGCGCAGGAGCGGCGGCCGGGTGAGATCGAAGGGGCGGCGCGCCTGCTCGGCGGCGAGGCGGCGCGCCTCCGCTTCCCGCCGCGGCGCCGGCAGCGCCGAGAGATCGGCCTCCGGCATCGGCAGGGGCGACGGCGGCGCGACCTCCTGGGTCGCTTCCCCCCGGCGGGTGACGATCGCCGTCCGCAGCACCTCGTGCCGCCGCACCACCTCCGACAGCGCGGCCGCCAGGGCGCGGGCGTCCAGCGGACCGTCCATCCGCAGGGCGAGAGGGATGTTGTAGGCCGCGCTCTCGGGCGCGAGCTGGTGGAGGAACCAGAGCCGCTGCTGCCCGAAGGAGAGCGGCGCGGCGCGGCCGTGATCCCGATCCATACGGAGGACCGGCGAGTCCGCCGCGGGCGATCCTCCGCCCCCTCTGGCGAGGACGGTGGCCAGCTCGGCGGGGGTGGAGGCCTCGAACAGGACCCGCAGGGGGAGGTCGATGCCGAAGGCCTGACGCAACCGCGCCGCCACCCGGGCGGCGAGCAGCGAGTGCCCTCCGAGCTGCCAGAAACTGTCGTGCTCCCCCACCTGGGGCAGGTCGAGGACCTCCGCCCAGATCGCCGCCACGCGCGCGGTCAGCTCGCCTTCGGGGATCCCCAGGGGGGCCGCCGCCGGCGCGTCCGGAGCTGCGGCCGGGCCGGCGGGCGCCAGGATCTGCCGCCGCTCGGCGGCGGAGAGAAACGGCAGCTCCCCTAGCGGCCGATCCGGATCGGCCACGGCCGCGGCGAGCAGGGCTTCGAGCGCCCGCGGCAGGCGCGCCGCCGCCGTGGCGCCCCACAGAGCCTCGTCGAGCTCCAGATGAGCGAAGAGCGCCCCGCCCCGGGGCTCCACCTGCAAAGCCAGATCGAACAGGGCCACGCCGGTCTTCACTTCGACCGGGCTCACCGTCAGCCCGGGGAGGGACAGCGCCTCCCGCGGGGCGTTCTGGAAGGCGAGCAGGGCCTGCACCAGGGGGTGCCGGCCCGCCCGCCGCTCGGGCGCCAGCTCCTCCACCAGACGCTCGAAGGGGATCTCCTGGTGGGCATGGGCTTCGGCGATGGTGGTTCGCAGACGCGCCATCAACTGGCGCAGGCTCGGGTCGCCGCCGAGGTCGGCCCGCAGGACCAGGGTGTTGACGAAAAAGCCGATCAGCCCTTCCATCTCCAGCCGGACACGGCCGGCGACCGGGGTGGCGAAGGCGACGTCGTCGCGGTCCGCCAAGCGTCCGAGAAAGGCGGCGAAGAGAGCGGCCCAGGCCATGAAGAGCGTCCCCTTCTCCTGCCCCGCGAGCTCCCGCAGCCGGTCCATCGCGCCCTCCGGCACGGCCAGGGATGGTTGCACCGTATGGGACGCGGAGGCGGCCGGGCGTTCCCGGTCCCCCAGCAGATCCAGCGGCGGCAGGCCGGCCAGGCGCTGCCGCCAGTACGCGAGATCCGCGGCGAGCTCACCCGAGGCCATGCGGCCCTGCTGCCAGGCCGCGTAGTCCGCGTACTGGAGGGGGAGCTCGGGAAGGGGGGACGGCAGGCCGGCCGCGAAGGCACCGTAGAGCGCGACCATCTCGCGGACCAGGATGGCGATCGACCAGCCGTCCGACGCCACATGGTGCAGGGTCAGGAGCAGCAGGTGCGAGCCGGGAGCGGTCCGCGCCAGTTGGGCCCGGATCACCGGCGGACGGGCGAGGTCGAACGGCCGTCCGGCCTCGGCGGCGGCGAGCCGCAGGCTCTCCTCCCCGGCGAGCGGAGCGGGCAGGCCCGCCAGATCGATGACCGGCACCGGCAGCGGAGCGGGCGGCAGGACGACCGGGACCGGCTCGCCGTCCGGCGCCTCGATCCCCGTGCGCAGGACCTCGTGACGGCGCGCCACCTCGGTCAACCCCGCGGCGAGGGCGCGGACGTCGAGCGCCCCGTCGAGCCGGAGCGGCACCAGCACGTTGGCGTCCGCGCTCTCCGGGTCCATCTGCTGCGCCAGCCACATCCGCTGCTGACCGGAAGAGAGGAGGATCGGTCCGCTCCCGGTGCGCCGGGGAATCCCGGTCTCGACGGCCGCGAGGGCCGCCGCTTTCCGCTCGCGCACTCTCTGGGCGAGGAACGCCCTTTCGGCCCGCGAGAGCTTCTTCAAAGGTTCCAATGAATCGGTCTTGGTCAAGCCCTGATCTCCGGTGTCTCGGCCCGGCTTCGCGAGACCCCACCAAACGGGTGCGTGGAATCCCATCCTCCGGGACAGGGCCAAGCCCCAGGCGTCTACGGTTCCAGCCACTCCGCAGGCGGAAATGACCCCACCGCCGAAACCTCAAGAAGCCCTCACCGACCTTTGAGCTCCTGGCAGATCATGAGGCACGGACTCGCAATGTGGAAGACCGAACCGATTGTGAAATGTGGGAGGACCGGGCGGCGGAACAGGGAGATCGCCCGGTCTAAGTCTTCTTGTCGTATGGCGAGACCGAGCGAACTCACTTACTCGGAGCTCGACGCCGCGCCCGGCGGTCGGCGCCTCGTTGGAGGCGGCGGGTGCCGGCGGCGAGCGCGTTGCCCTGCTGCTCCCTCCAGCGCCGGACTTCATCGCCTCCTTCTTTGTCTGTCAAAAATGAGGACCTTGAGATCATTCATGGCAGATCGAACTTGGAGAGGGACGACTTCGGCGTCCAGCCGATTCGTGCCGACGCGGCTTTTTACGAACACGCGGATCGATCCTGTGAGCCATCTCCACGCTACTGCTGCAGCTCAATCGTCCTCGCCACCAGCAGAGACCCTCCGGCTCCGGACATCAAAACGCTTAACTTCCTCATTGTGGGCGATGGGACGTATTGGAACGTTCGATAGTCCTGTGTTTAGTAGCCGCACACCAGAGCACCCTACCCTCAGTCCTCAAACTCCTTCAAAAGCTCTTCAAGCTCGTCAATGAGCTCCTTGCTTATTCTCTCGATAAGGTGCACTTTCCGGGCAACGGTAGCGCTTGAATGAATCGGCTCGAGCCGCCCTCCCTCAAGGAGGATCAACGCACCAGATCTTTTTGGTGGATCATCTCTCATACTTCACCGCTGGGCGGAGTCTCCGTTTCAAGACGAAGCTCTATGCCCTTCGTAGGGGCGAATTCTTGGCCAAGGTCTATTGGGTTAAGTGGCGCCGCGGCCTCGAAGCGGGCCAGGTACTCCTCTGGAGCCCTTTCAAATGTCCGGAAGGACGGCGCATTCTCTTCCCTCGTGCGCCGTTCAACGGTCTTAAGGAGTTCCCTGATCGCCTCCGACACTTCCTTGAAGTCCCGGGTCACGGTCGCCATGTCGTGCTCAAGAAACTGGATGATCCACCACCCCGAAGCCGGTATTACTAAGGCACGCAAGCACTCGTTCACGAACTGCCAACCTCCCTCTTCTAATTGATGTCTTCCGCCTCTATCAGCCTACACAGCAGATCGAACTCTTCTTCCAAGAGCTGCCACAGATCCGGTTCTCTCTGCGCAGAATTGACGACGATAGGCTGAACTACCTCCGAAAGCTCGCCGTGAGAGCCGTCAACAGCGAGGCTCATCAGTAGCGTAAGAAGGGCGACCATCTCATCGCTGGGGCAAGTCTGATCAAAATATATGACGCACGCGTAAATAGTAGCTATGGTTTGTCTGCGCCGCTTCCGATCGCGCTTTGGCGTCATCATCATCGCGGATTTCCGGGTAAGGTCCCGCCCGTCGCCGTCGGCGATCTTCTTAGCTGCGGCGTAACAGTCATGCTCAAGGCCGAGCAGAAAGGCCGTTGCCACCATACCGAGGGAACCTTGGATGCCCATCTCGCTGTCGTGGACCGGTATAAAGACGGTGCGGGCCACTATCCAGCGGAATGCTGTGATTCTCCTCTCTCTGTCTGTCGTCATGCCAGTTGCTTTACGGCCCAAGGCACGCTTCGGTGATCGTCGGAAGCAGGCGCAGCATCAACGGGCCTGAAATCCCTACAATAGAAGGTGCCGCCAACGATCAAGGGAAGTGTGCCCTCGGTCGGCGCCCCCCGCTTCCGACGAGTGAGGGACATGGACGTTCCCTGTTTCCTGAACCCGAACATATGGAAATGACCCTCAGCTTCATCTGCTCCCAACCGAGCATAGAAGCCGCAGTTGTCACACGCGAGACCGTAGACCTTGAGGTAGTCGAGAGTTCCTGTCGCGGCATCCTTTTCCGCATCCCTACATTGAGGACAGCGGAATACTCTCTTACCTTCACTTTGTGGTTCCATCCTTCTCCTTTGTGACGGCCTTCGACTGCTTTTTCGAGAGGCCAAAGGTGCTTCAGTCTTATTTGGCAGCTTTCGGTCTTCGAGCACGGCGGCCGAGGCCGAGGCGTCCTCGATTTGGTCAGCGACGCCAAAGTCGAAAGGTTGCAGCGCTGGTGCCTTATTGCTCACGGACCCCTCCTTTAAGCGTGGTCCGCACCAACTCGCCCTGGAGCGCCAGAAGATCGCGGACGACCTTTTCGAGGGCATCCTGAAGGGATTCCGGGAGAAGGCCTAAGCCCGGGACGTCTTCGAGGCGGGGGATCGGCTCGCCGGGATTATCGATGCGCACGGCTTGGTGATCCAGAAACGCTAAGACTGAGAAGAAGGTCACGGGCGACACGCGAAGGACGGCCAGAAGCTTCTCGAGCGACTCGAGCTTGGGCTTTTCTTTACCGTTCACGTACTTTGAGAGCTGACTCTTGCCGACGCCAGCCGCCCGGGCAAGACTCACCTGGTTCATTCCCCGAAGCTGGCGAATAAGCTCGAGCGCGATTCCTATCCGGTCGAACATATGGACAAAGCGTACATGGTCGGAATCGGATCTTGGCACCCTAAACACCTGAGCGGATAAGAGATGTCTCCGTTTAGCCATGGTCGCGGGGTGCCACGACGGTATTGTCTTCCGGGAACTTTACCGCTGATGCTCACTTCGGGCACCGATCCCGCGCTCTAAGTTTCTTGATCAGCACTTTTATGGGCTAGACGAGGCTCTGCCGGAGTATTTGGAAGGCTGTCCTTGTGGTTGTTCGTGTACAATCGCGATGCGGTATGCCTTCAAAAGACAACACCCGACTGCATCGCATGAGGCGCCTCCTTGACGTAGTTATTCGGGAAGCGGGCATGACCTATACCGATGTCGAAGGCCGCCTCGGCTGGGGCGGTGGAGCCGTGAGCCGTATTGTGAGCGGCCACCGGGAACTTCGGGTCGAGCAGCTCCTCGCAGTGCTCGAACTCACCGGCATGAAAGCCTCGCAGTTCTTTACCATTGCAGAGCGCTCCGAAGCTCTTGAGGTTACGCTTGAGCTCCGTTCTGAGATCCTTCGGGCGCTCGCCGGAGAGAGCCAAGCTGCCGACCCAACGGAAGCGCAGCTGAGCGACAAGGCGCTTCAGAAGAGAATCGAGACCGCCCTCCGCAAGATGTTTAGGAACCTGCCGGAGGGATGATCCGCCGCTGCCCGACGACAGGCGAGAGGCTAGGGAGAAGCCGTGCGGCCGCGCGCAGGGCACGTCGGACCGCAGCCGCTTGCCGGGCTCGAGCCGCCGCTTCGACCAAAAGCATCGCGGCTATCCCCTCCCGAGGCACGGCAAGCGCTTGAAACGTCCCCAGGAGCTCGCCGGCCAGTGCCTCGATGTCCCCGAACAGTCCTTCGTCGAACCACACGAGCGCGAGATCAACAGCAACGAGGGCTGCGGGAAAGGCCAGTCCGGCATCGCTGAAGCCTCGTCGGACCGCGCGGAGAATCTCCTCCGCCTGGGCGCGCTCGCCAACTCCTGCATGGATACGGGCTTCCAGCCACTCGAGGCGAAGGATATTGAGGCGATTTGAGGCGCCAGCTTCATAGAGGCGCCGGAGGAGCGGAGCGTATGACCGGGCCGCCTCGAACCAGCCAAGATCGGTCATGAACCACACGATACTGTGGCCAGCCGAGAGGAGGAGCTCGGAATCCCGCCCCGGGTCCATCATGTCCATAGCGCGGCAGAGCAACTCAATAGCGCTCCGGGGATCGTTTGCGTAGCCAGTATAGACGGCGCGGGTCACTAGAGCCTTTCCTGCCCGGCGAGTGTCTCCCCTCTCCTCAAAGAGACGGATTTCTGCATCGAGGATCTCTAGGGCCTCGGGAAACCGCCGGAGATGACAGAGAACTGCGGAGGCATACTCGGCGATCTCGCCGAGAAGCTGAGGGGAGCGGCTCCCCCGCCGCCAGTAGCCTATGGCCTGTGCGATTCCGGCAGCAGCGTCGGGCAGCCGGTCACGAACTCGCCGGGCGTTGGCGAGTTCAGCCGCGGCTCTCGCCAAGAGGTCGGAGACGACCATAGGCCGATGCCGGAGGGGATCAAGCCGGAGCGCCGCGGTGAAGGCAAGGCCGGCAAGAGATTCCATCTCCTCCGGATTCTCGTATCGAACTCTCTTACTTTCTTTGAGAAGTAAGGTGATCCGGCCGATTTCATCGGGCTTGTGGGAAGTGCTCAAGTCAAACTCCAGTCGCGCCGAAGACTCACGCATTGTCGCACGTGGGGAGCCTCTTTGCCGCCGGGACGGAACGGAGGCCGGCAGGGCGCCGGCCTCCCCAGGGCTTCAGCCGCAGTTGACCGTACAGGAGGGCGAAGGAATGGTCGGGCAGCCGTTCGGATCGACGGCGCCACCGCACTTGATATGGGACGGAACGGGCTGCCCGGTACCGCGCGAGATGAAAAGGCGGTACTCAAGCCATGAAACGACCTCACCGGAGAGGCGCTCAAGGAGGCGTGGACTCTCTCCGGCCAATCCCGAAGGGGAGGCGAAGGCGGCGGGTGTAAGGAGAGCGACGATGGTCACGGCAGCGAAGGAACCGGAAAGTGCTTTTCGCACCAGATCTCCTCCTCTAGGCAGATGACGCCGATCCCCGTGACCGGAGCCTCTCGCCAGAAATTGGAGTCTGACACGTCTTTACGTTTTTTGTTCCTTCTTCTGGCTACCTTCGGTGTGCGTTGCCCTGTGCACCTCCTTCTTATCTTGCCGTATCGTCAAATTTGTTTGACAAAATGGCGAGAGCAGAGCATGATCTCTGGCCATGGAAAAGCCCTTGCTTCCATCCTCCAAACGCGCACTGCTGGCCGGACAAATCGGTGGGCGCATTCGTGCCTTCCGCAAAGAGCACGGGCTTGATCGGGAGGACTTAGCAACGCTGGTCGGAGTACGGCCGGAGCGCATCGCGGCATACGAGAGCGGCGAGGCCCTCCCTCCGCTGTACACGCTAATTCGTCTCTCCCAGGTGCTCCGCACCTCGGTGGACGGGCTCCTCTCGGACGCACATCAGGTGCCAATGAGCAGCCAAGTCGTCATCGACCGCTTCCGCGAGCTCTCCACCCTCCCGCTGGAGCTACAGCAACTCGTCGCCCAATTCCTCGGCGACCTTCTGCAGTGGGTACGGGTGCTGCGACCAAGACTATAGGGCTGGGGGCACCCTCCCTGTGCGGCACCGGCCGTCTGGATCCTGCCAGCTTGTAGATAAGGTTGCGCCTTCCGATTGCTACTTCTTCTCCACCTTCCTCGTCGAAGAGACCCGCTCGTTGGGCCTCACCCACGAAGAGCTGACGCGCTGGCGCCCTGCGCAAACCGCCAGGGGAGACCGCAAACCCTGCGCCAGAGGCGAGGAGGGGCGGTCTCGGCATCCCCTCCGTTCTTTGGGCCCCGCCAAGACGCCGGACACGGCACCGGAGGGGGCGGTTCCCCCTCGGCAAAGCGGACGGCGCCCACCGGAAATTCGTCTTCCGCCAGCAGTCAGCGTATAGCGCCCATCCATGGGCGCGGTGCGCCCTTCCGAGGGCAGCCATGGCCCTGTGAGATCCCATGTCGCCTTCTCAGAGGGCGGCGACGGCCCTCCGAGATTTCGAAGCATCCTCTCAGAGGGCGGTGACTGCCCTGTGAGATTCCGTCTCGCGTTCTCGGAGGGCAATGGCTGCCCTCTGAGATTCCGCCACGGGTTCTCAGAGGGCGGTTGCTGCCCTCCGAGATTTCCTGTCGGGTCCTCGGAGGGCGGTGACTGCCCTCCGAGAACTTCACAGCGCCAAGGGGTGGGCGCACAGCGCGCTTCAGTGGGCCGTTTCGATGCGGACGAGAGCGGAGCCAGCGATCTCCTGGGCGGAGTGATCGGAGGCCAGTGCCAGCGGAGCCCTTTTCAATCTCCGGCTATAAGTGTCGGCGCCCTGTTCAGGGAGACCACACCGGGTTGCAATGGGGAGGGGCCTCGCTTCGGTGGAATCTTGGCGAACGGCGAAAGACCTTCAACTCTCTGGCGGCGAGGGGGACACCGTGCTGCTGCTGGGCGGGAGGAGCCGGCGGACGGTACACATGGACTGGTCAAAGCGGGAGGCCTATGTCGAGCCCATTCAGAGTCAGGGGCGCTCCCTCTGGATCGGCGACGGCATGCCGCTGAGCTTCGCCATCTGCCAGGCTCAGAAGCGGGTCCTGATGGGAGAGGGTCCCGATCTCCCCTTCACCCGCCGAGCCCGAGAGCAGATGGAAGAGCTCCGGGGGTTCTGCGGGGTCTACGGCGGAGATTGGGCGATGCGGAAGGGGTGGCAGTGAGGGTGACAGCGGAGCTGTCTCTAGCAGGATGAGACCACTATGCTCATGAGGCAGGAGAGCCGTACAAAAAGTGCACTAAGCCATGAGCGTCTACGTGTTTGGAAGAAATTGGTCGGGACGCCGGGATTTGAACCCGGGACCCCCTGAACCCCATTCAGGTACGCTACCAGACTGCGCTACGTCCCGACCGGAAAAGCGGTGTCTCAAGGCGATTTCGGCCCGAGGAGGGTGAGAATCTCACGTGCCTCCTGAAGGGCCTCTTCGATCCCCGAGAGGAGACGTTGTACCCGTTCGGCGGCATCCGTGTCAAGCTCGGCCGCCGCCGGGGGCTCGGGGAGGGGAGGCTCGGGGGCGGGCTCCGGGGCGATCACCGGCAGCGTCGCCTGCGCCGGAGGCGCCGCGGCGGCGGTCTCTTCCTCGGGTTCCGCTCCTTCCCCCTCCGGCTCTCCCAGGGCGCCGGACGCGATCTCCCCCTCGAGCTTCTTCTTCGCCCCGGCGATCGTGTACCCCTCTTCGTAGAGGAGCTCCTTGATCCGCCGGATGATCTCCAGCTCCTTCTCGCTGTAGACGCGCTGGCCGGACCGGCTCTTGCTGGGGGTGAGCGCCGGGAACTCGGTCTCCCAGTAGCGCAGCACGTAGGGCTGGATACCGAGGGCTTTGCAGGCCTCCCCGATCTTGTAGTAAAGCCGCTTCTGGACCCGGGCCTTCGACGCCATCCGGGTCACTCGGGCTTACTGGGGAGCTTGTGGGAAAGAGTGTCGGGATGCATCTCGTCGCGCAGGCGCCGCGCCGGCTTGAAGCTCAGGCCCTTGTGCGGCCGGATGAACATCCGCTCGCCGCTCACCGGATTGACCCCCATCCGGCCCGGCCGGCGGGTGACCTCGAAGGTGCCGAAGTTCTTGATCCGGACCGGCCGGCCGTCCGCCAGCGAAACCTTCACGGTCCGGAAGATGGTATCGACGATCTCCGCCGCCTCGTCCTTGGTCAGACCGCCGTGGCGGTCGTAGACCACGTCGACGAGATCGGCCTTGGTGACACCGGGGTGGGGAGTTTTCTTGATGGCCATGGGCTCGGGAAAGGGACTTGCCTCAGCAGCCGGATGGGCTGAAGGAGTGCCTGAAGTATAGGAGATCAAACCGGCACGGGCAAGGGAGATCCCAGCGCCGTCAGGTACCCCTCCCGGTAGCGCGCCGCGACCGCGTCCCAGGTCAGCTCCGCCTCGGCCTTTTGCCGCCCCCCCTCCCCCATCGACCGCGCCGCCGCGGGGTCCGCGAGCAGCCGCCGCAGGGCGCCGAGCAGGGCTGCGGGATCGCGCTCCGGAACCAGCAGGCCTGTCCGGCCGTCCTCCACCGCCAGCGGGATCCCCGAGATCCCCGAGGCTACCACCGGCAGGCCGCTCGCCATCGCCTCCAGGATGACGTTCGGCAGGCCGTCCACGTTCCCCTTGCCGTCGTGCACGGCCGGCAGCACGAAGAGGTCCGCCGCCCGGTAGAGGTCCGGCAGGGTATCGCGCAGCACCGGCCCTGGCAGATGGACCCGGTCCCCCCAGGGCCGGACCGCCTCGCGGAACCCTTCGAGCAGGTCGCCGCCGCCGGCGAGCACCACCCGCAGCTCCGGAAACTCCGCCAGCAGCGCCGGCAGGACCTCGATCAGCACCTGGAACCCCTTCTTGGTCGCCATCCGGCCGACGCCGAGGAGGAGCGGCGCGCCGTCCGGAATCCCCAGCCGCCGGCGCCAGAGGGGCCGCCGTTCCGGTGCCGGAGAGAAGGCCGCGACGTCCACCCCGTACGGGATCACCCGCGAACGCTCAGCCGGGAACCCCAGCGCCCTTACGCGGTCCACCAGCTCGGGCGAGCACCCGGTCAGCAGGCGGGCTCGCGACAGCGCCCAGCGGGCGAACGTCCGCACCCCAGCCTTCTCCGCCAGGAACACGTCGCTTCCGTGGAGCCCGATGGCGAGCGGCGCCCGCTTCCCTCTCGCCAGCGGCCCCGCCGCCGCGGCCACGATCCCGTTGGGAACGATCCAGTGGGCGTGGACGAGGTCGAACCGCCGCCGCCCGAGCTGCCGGCGGACCGCCCGGCGCGCGGCGAGGGCATAGAGCGGCGCGGCGAGCGCCGCCGCCCCCTTCACCCGCTCGTCCGCCTCCAGGCTGCGGCCGTAGCCCAGCACCTCGCGGCGCTCCGGGGCGTAGCGGAAGGAGACGACTTCCACGCCGCCGTCGTCCCAGGCGGCGGCCACCCCTTCGGCGTGCGGCGTCAGCACGGTCACCCGGTCGCCGCCGCGGACCAGCCCGCGCGCGAGGTCGCGGATGAACGGGCCGGCCGTGTCCCCCTCGAATCGAGGGTAGGTCTGGGTGAGGAAGAGAAGTTGGAGGGGGCTCTCGCCCCTCACTCCAGCCATTCCTTGATCGAATAGCTGTCGCGGCGGCGGAAGTTCTTGAAGGTGATCATCTCGCCGATCAGGCCGGTGGTCAGCACCTGGATGCCGAGCACCATCAGCAGGATGCCGAGCTGGAGCAGCGGCCGGTTGCCGAGATGCCCGCCACCGAACCAGAGGATGGCGAGGTAGGAGTCGATGCCGAACCCGCTCACCAGGAACAACAGCCCGACGGCGCCGAAGAGATGGAGCGGCCGCCGCGTGTAGCGCGTGATGAAGAGCACCGTGATGAGGTCGAGAAGCCCCTTGTAGAAGCGGTCCCAGCCGTACTTGCTGACTCCGTGCTTCCGCGGGTGGTGGGTCACCTCGATCTCGCCGACCGCGAACCCCCGCCGGCTCGCCAGCACCGGGATGTAGCGGTGGAGCTCGCCGTAGACCGAGATCTCCGCCAGCACCTCCCGGCGGTAGGCCTTGAAGCCGCAGTTGAAATCGTGGAGATCGACCTGCGCGAGCGCCCGCGTCACCCAGTTGAACAGGCGCGAGGGGAGGGTCTTGCTCATCGGATCGTGCCGCCGCCGCTTCCAGCCGGAGACGAGGTCGAGCTCCTTCTCCTCCAGGGTGGCCAGGAAACGGGGGATCTCGTCCGGATCGTCCTGCAGGTCGCCGTCCATGGTGATGATGACGCGGCCGAGAGAGTGGTCGAAACCGGCGGAGAGGGCCGCGGCCTTGCCGAAGTTGCGCCGCAGCCGGACCAGCTTGACTCTGGGGTCGCGCTCCCGGGCCTCGCGGACCCGCTTGGGCGTGCCGTCACCCGAGCCGTCGTCGACGAAGACGATCTCGAAGCTCTTGCCCAGCCGCTCGAGGACGGCGGCCACCCGGGCGGACAGCTCCGCCACCGAATCCGCCTCGTCGCGCACCGGGACGATCACCGTGACGTCGAGCTCGCTCGGCTCGGGCGACGTCTCCACGGGAGGACGGATCGGGATCGGCTGGCTGGTCATCGGGCCGCATTGTAACAGCCCCTATGATCACCCCCTATGATCCCCGCCTATAATCCCCGCCCATGCAGCGCTTCGGAAGCTGGGCCGTGCTCGGCCTGCTCCTGGCGGCGACGCTGGCCGGGGCGCTGACCTTCGACCGGCGGAGTTGGCCGGGGCAGGTCGGCGACGAGGCCACCTATCTCATGCAGGCCCAGAGTCTGGCCTGGGACCTCGACCTCCACTACTCGCGGCGGGATTACGACCGCTTCGTCGCGCAGTGGGGGACGAAACCCGACGGGCTGATCCTGCAGAGCGGCGACGGCGGCCGTACGCTCGTCTACGCCAAGCCCGCCTCCTACGCCCTCTGGATCGCCCCGTTCCTCCGCCTCTCCCCCACGCGGGGCGCCGCGGTCGCCAACGTGCTGCTTCTGGCGCTCGCCGCCGTCCTCGCCGCGCGCACCCTCGAGCGGCGCCTCGGCCCCGCCGCTCCGCTCTGGGTGGCGGTCTGGATCTTCGGCTCGGTCGCCTTCGCCTACGTCTTCTGGGCCCACTCCGATCTCTTCCTGATGAGCCTCGCGGCGATCGCCCTCGCCCTCGCCTACGGCGGCCCGCGCGGTGCCGGCGATCCCCCGGAGACCACCGCCCGCACGGCCCTGCGCTGGATCGTCGCCGGGCTCCTCCTCGGCCTGGTGTTCGCCGCCCGCCCGTTCTACGGCACCCTCCTGGTGCCGGCCGCGCTGGCCGTGCCGGCCCTGCGGCGGAGCCTGGGGATCGCCGCCCTGGCGGCCGGAGCGATCATTGCCGTTCTCGGCTCCGGCCTCACCCACCTGACCGAGACGGACTCCTGGACCCCCTACTCCGGCGAGCGCCAGAGCTTCGACGCCAAGTCCGGCTTCCCAGAGGTCGATCTCCCCCCGGAGAGCTGGCAACAGCGCGGCGCCGGGCGCGGCAACCGCTCCTGGCTGCCGTCGGACATGGTCGGACCCCGGCTGACGGCGTGGAACGCGGTCTACTTCCTGGCCGGGCGGGACGTGGGGATCCTCCCCTACTTCCTGCCGCTCCTGCTGGGGCTCGCCGCCTTCCGCCGGGGGGAGGGCCGGGGCGCGCTGATCCTCGCGGCGCTCGCGGCCATGGCCTGTTTCCTCATCACCCGGCCGTTCAACTTCTACGGCGGCGGCGGCGCGATCGCCAACCGCTATTTCCTGCCGGTCTACCCCGCCTTCTGGTTCGCCGCCGGCCGGCCCGCCCGCGCCTGGTGGGGGCTGCTGGCGGCGGCGCTCGCCGCCCCCTTCCTGCTCGCCCTCTGGCGCGAGCCGCGCGCCTTCCTCCTCGACGAGAGCAACGGCTACCGCTACGTCACCAGCGCCGCCCGCCGCCTGCTCCCCTTCGAGACCACCCAGTCGCATCTGAAACCCTCCGGCGGCGAGGACCTCGCCTACAACGGCCTCTGGATCAAGCCGCTCTCGACCAGCCTCCGCCCGGAGGCGAACGGCGCGCTCCTCCGGCTCGGTCCCGCCGGCAGTGGCGAGCTCCTGGTGGGCAGCTCCCACCCCCTCCCCGGCCTGCGGATGGTCGTCGATCCCCCGGCGCCGCCGAAAATCGACATCTCCGGCGCCGAGGTGAGCGCCAGCCACCCCCGGCCGCGCGGCGGCTCCGTCCTCCTTCTCCGACTCCGAGGTCCCCGCGCCGTCCACCGGATGTGGTGGAGCGAGGACGAGAATCCGGTCTACCTCTACCAGCTCCGCCTGGACGCGCCGGCGGGCTTCGCCTTCCAGCTCCAGCCGCTGGCCCGGACCCCCTGACCCCATGCGCAAGAAACTGGCCCTCTCCGCCGTCTCGATCCTGATCACCCTCCTCGTCGCCGAGGGCGCCATGCGCCTGCTCGGCGTCGGCGCCGGTGGCCGGGGCTCCTCCTGGTTCGCCGGCGGCAATCACCCGCGCTTTCTCTTCCAGCCCGACCCCGCGAGCGTCTACACGCTCCGCCCCGGCTTCCGCGGCCGGGAGATCGCGCTCGGCGGGGAGTTCGACGTGCCTGTCGCCATCGACGGGCAGGGATTGCGCGTCCAGCCGCACACCGCTCCGCCCCACCCCAGCGTGCTGGCGGTCGGCGACTCCATGACCTTCGGCGAGGGTGTGGCGGACGGCGAGACCTACTCGGCGGTGCTCGAGCGGACGCTCGGCGCGCGCGTCGACAACGCCGGCGTGCCGGGCTACAGCAGCACGCAGATGCTCGGCCGCCTGCGCCGCTACCTGCCCGCTCTCCGCCCCGATGTGGTGGTGATGACCCTCTCGCCGCTCTGGGACCGCCAGCGCTGCGCCTCCCCCTTCGTCTACAAGGAGGGCTACATCGTGGGCCAGGGGTACGCCGACCGCCTCGTCCTGCTGGACGGCAATCTCTATCTGCGCGAGACCCGCCTCCCCGTCCTCGGCACCGCGACCGCCTACGCCGAGCGCTACTCGAACCTGATGCGGCTGGCGATACCCGCCCTGGCGGGCGCCGCCCGCGGCGTGGTCCGTTCCCGGCAGAAAGAGACTCCCGACCCCGCGGACGTTGAGCCCACGGTCCGCAATCTCCAGGCGGCGCGACAGCTCGCCGACCGCTCCGGCGCCCGCTTCCTGGCGGTGCTGATCGACGACCGGGGGGAAGAGTTCCGCCGCGACCGCCGGCTCCTCGAAAAACGCCTCCGGGAGCTGGGAATCCCCTGGGTGGCCGCCGACGATCTCCTCCCCGCCGCGCGCTGGCCGCGTCTGCGCTACCCGCGAGACACCCACTGGAACGCCGCCGGCCACGAAGCGGTGGGCAAGGAGCTGGCGCCGCGGATCAGGCCGCTCCTCGCGGCGCCCGCGAAAAACCCTTCCTGAAAAGAAGATCTCCCGGCGGGGCAACCCGGCCGGGAGATCGTTCGCAACGGTTTCTTACTTCTTCGCGGGGGCGAGGCTGCTGTCGAACTCCGCCGGCGTGATCGAACCGTCGTGGTTCTTGTCGGCCTTGGCGAATCCGGCCTTCGCGATGCCCATCGCGCTCTTGTCGGCGGTCTTGAGGTCCTTGGTTTTAATATTCTTGAGCCAGTCGGTCTGCTTACCCGCCCACGCTTCAGCCTCGGCGGCCGAGATCTTGCCGTTGTGGTCCGTGTCGATCTCGTCGAAACGCTTCTGGGGCGAGAGTTCGGCGCTGTCGGAACAGGTCGGGCTGAAGACGCAGGTCAAGTTGGTCGTAAAGGTGTACATGCCGCACTGGACGTTGCAGTTGCAGCCGAAGGTGTTGCACACTGGCATGTTCGGGCCGCCGACGCACTGGCTGCTGCCCGAGATGGCGTAGGGACAGACGACCGCCGTGCAGCAGGCGGCGGCCGGCCCGGCGAACAGGACCAGAGCAGCGATGAAGACGCAGGCCGCGGCGCCCAGAGCCTTGAACGAGAAACTCTTGTCAACCGTGAACGATCGATTCATCAGCGTTACCCTCCTTGTGGTTGGACCAGAAATCGTTGACCGATGATCTGGTCCTGAGCAATTCGGATGCCACGAGGAATTCGCCGTTCTCTACAGGAGAGACCGCGGGATGATCCGAAAGCCGACACGTCAGTGACACGTCAGAAACATGTCAGCCCGCCCGCTCTACCGGTTGAAGGGATATTCGTTGATCCAGTGGAAGCCCCGGGTCGTGAGCCGGAACTTGGGGATGTCGGTCCGGTTCAGCACCGCCCGGACCTTCTTGCCGTCGAACGTCCCCTCCAGCAGGAGGCGCCCAGTCTCGGGCCGCCGATAGGTCAGGGTCGATTTCCAGGCCGGATCATCACGCCGGGTCAGCACGAAGGTCCGTTTGGCGGCGTCCATCATCAGAGAGTAGCGTTCGCGGGAGTCGCTCATCCGTTGGATCGCGACACTCCGGGGGTAGTCGAAGACCCACCGGCGCCACCGGGGTCCGTCCGTCGTCAGTGGCGGCCGGGCCTGCCCGTCGACGACGAGCTCGTCGACGTTCCAGATGCCGTAGAACGGTGATCTCCTCGCCGGATTCGCGTAGGTCTTGTACCCCTCGTACGTGGTGTCGGCGATCAGAGCGGCGAAGCCCAGGACGAAGAGCGTACGCAAGACCAGGGCTCCGCGGTGGAGCCCTCTCCTCGCGAACAGAGGACGATCTTCGACGGGCTCCACCGGACGGTTGAGCACGAACAGGTTGGCGAGCCGCCGCAGGTCGGGAAGGATCAGGAAAAGCGCCATCGCCAGCAGATGGGACGAAAAGATTTTCACCGGCACGTCGTAGCTGAAGTTGAGAAGGACCACGTTGGCCATCGCCCCCGCGCTCACCAGCGCTCCCAGCAGCACGGTGCGGCGCATGGTGAGGAGCAGCCCGCCGAGCGTCTCGGTCACCCCTGCAAACAGGGTGTAGCTCGTGGAGGCGCCCATGAACGTCCAGAGGAGCCCCATCGGTGAAGAGTCGCCGAAGGGCTGCAACAGGCGGTCGAGCGAGGGCGGGACGAACTGCCCCCCCGGAACGACCTTCAGCAGGCCGTACAGGATCATCACCATGGCCAACCCGAAGCGGACGTAGATCCGAAACCATTCATACAGCCGCGCGTAGTTGGCGCGCCGGCGGTCGAGAAGCGTCCAGACCAGCGCCGCCATGACGGCGACGATCGCGAAGCAGAGAATCTCCAGATAGTTGTAGGTCGTGTCTCCGCTGCCATTGGTGAAGACGGTGATGTTCTGTTGGAAAGCCTGCTTGCCGACCCAGGGCACGACCGCTTGCCAGAAGCTCGTGTACCCCGTGACGATCCCGGCGGCCAAAGGGACGTAGCTCAGCAACTCCAGATAGGTCGGCACCAGGTAGAGCAGGAGGTAGCAGAAGCCGAAGCGAAAGAGGAGCCGCTTCGCGGGCCCCCACACGGGGGCGGCGGCCCGCGCCGGCTCCGCTTCTGCTTCCGCCTGCGCGGATCCCGGCAGCCCCTCCCCAACCATCGATCGGTCGAATACGGTCATAACGCCCTCCGGGTTAGTTCCGATTCCTTCATCGATGCCGGATATTTTTCTCTATTGTAACAGCCGGCGGACGAACGCCGCCATTTCCTCCAGGGTCCGCTCCGGATGCTCGCGGTGCGGGGAATGCCCGCAATCGGCCATCGCGATCGCCTCGACGGGCCCGCCGGACTGCCGCTGGATCGCCTCGACCTGCCGCCAGGTGCCGTACTCGTCGTCCTCCCCCTGGAGGATCAGGATCGGCGCCTGGATCGACGGCAGATACTCCTCGATGTTCCAGGCGCGGAACTCCGGATCGAGCCAGACATCGTTCCACCCCCGGAACGCGACGTCCACGTTGGCGCCGTGATGGCGCGCCAGACGCTCCCGCAGGTCCGTGGCGCGATAGACCTCCGCCATCTTCGCGATGCTCGCGAGGCCGTGCGGCTCGGTGAAGACGTGCGGCGCTTCCAGGATGAGCCCGCGCAACCCGGGATGGGGGCGGTTTCCGGCATGGATCAAGGCGATCGAGGCGCCGTCGCTGTGCCCGATCAGGAGGCTGTCGCGGACGCCGGCCTGTGCCAGAACCTTCGAAAGGATTTCCGCCTCGTCGTGCATGAAGCGGACCGGCCGCGGCAGGGCGACCGGATCGGATTTCCCATATCCCGCGCGGGAGTAGACCAGCGCGCCGCAGCCGGTCTCCCCTACCAGCCGGCCGGGAAAATCTTTCCAGAGGGAGGTCGAGCCGAGACCCTCGTGCAGGAACACGAGGGTCGGCGCGCTCTCCGGCGGCGGACCGATCCACCGGGCCTCGAGGCGGACACCGTCCACCTCGAGGAAGCCCGATCTACTTGTAGGCCTCGACGTGGACGTTGGCGTACTTCCAGCCGTAGGACGCCACCTCGTTGGGCTCCTTGTCAGGATAGAACCCCATGTCGACGAGGAACTTGGCGCCGGTCTTGACGGTGTAGGACTTGACGTTCGGACGGCTGGAAAGGGTGACCTTGACCTGCCCCGTCGTGGTGTCGGTGACCGTGATCGTGTACTTGTTGCCGGCCATGTCGTAGTCGTTGTCGACGTGGTAGGTGTGGCCGACGATCGCCTTGAAGGGCTTGATGATCTTGATCTTCTTGGGGTGCGTCAGGCCGATGCCGTGACGGCCAAACGCCTGGTCCCGGCCGGGTCCGAGGAAATACAGGAGCCCCGGCATGTCGATGTTCTTGTCGATGACGAACCAGTAGATCAGGTGCTTGCCGCGCGGCAGCTTGGCGTTCCAGTCGGCGACCGTGACGTCGATCGAGAGCCGCAGCCGCTTGGCGGCGCCGGCGGGGGCGGGGAAGGCGACGCGTCCGACCGGCGCTCCCGGCGGCGGCGCGGGGATGTGGACGATCCCGGGGGCGTCGAAACAGACCGCGCCGGCCGGGCAGGCCTCCACCTTGGCGGGCAGCGCCAGCCCGGCGTCCAGGCTCTCCTCGGGCGTCACCACGTCGAGCCTGCCGGTGTCGGCGTCGGCCAGCAGCGCGTAGGCGGAGAAGTCGCGATCGCAGGAGACCGTCGCCCGGGTCTCGGTCAGGCGGCTCACCTTGCCCTCGAACGCGTCGAGGAACGGACGGCTCTCTCCCCCCCGCAAGGTCAGGGAGATCACCGGGGCCAGGCTGGCGCCGTCGCCCGTGGCCAGGGCGAGCGTGCACCGGTTGTCGGTCTTCGCCAGATTGACCAGGGCCAGGTTGGCCGCGATCGATTCCGAGGCGAACAGCCCGCGCAGAGACAGGGTCTGACCGCCCGCGAACGCCTTCTCTTCGGCCGGCGCGGCGGCGACCAGGGCCTTGGTCGCGGCCTCGGGGGTCAGGGAAAACGGCCGGTCGACGGCTCCGGCGTGCGCCACGCCGGCCGTGCAGAGGGCGAGAAAAAGGCTATGAAGGACAGTCCTGGACATGCGGTCTCCCTGAGGAAAAATGGCTGGATGGGCCCTCAGATGGTACAGGGAGCGGGAGGAGCTGTCCAGAAGCCAGGCGCGTCGCCGGTCTGGTTCATCGGGCGAGCGCTGCCGGAAAAGAAAACGCCCCACCCCCGGACCGCGGGATGGGGCGTCGTGACCGCCCAGGCTACCTGGCTTTGGCTCAGATCGCCGTCTTGCGGCGGCGGAGCGTGCTCCAGGCGGCGAGCAGCAGGAGGAACCCGAGCGCCATCAGGCCCATCTCGGACAGCGTCGGAATCGGCGGAACGGCCCCGCCGGCGACGACGACGAAGGTGGTCGGATCGGCGGCGCCGGCGGCTGCCGGGCTGTCGGTCTGGACCGTCGTCTCGTTGCTGCCGTTGAGGTCGGCGTCGTAGGAGACGCTCCCCTGGTTGCTGATCGTGGTGCCGGCGGCGGTGCCGGCGTTGATGGTGGCGGTGATGGTGATCGTCACGCTGCCGGCCGCCGGAACGCTGCCGTTCCAATTGACGGTGCTGGCCACGGTCGTCGCCGTGCCGCTGGTGGCGTTGGCGCTGACCAGGGTCAGGCTGGCGGGCAGGGTGTCGGTGAACTCGTTGCCGGCGTTGTCGGGCGAGGCCGAGGTGCCGGTGTTCGAGATCACGATCGTGTAGGTCACCGTGCTGCCGGCCACGAAGGTGCCGCTCACGGTCTTGGTCGCCGAGAGGGTCGCGCCGCCGACCGTGAACGTGGTCGGATCGTTGGCCCCCCCCACCGACGGATCGTCGCTGGTGCCCGACGACTCGTTGGTGCCGTTGAGATCGGCGTCGAAGGAGATCGACGCCTGGTTGGAGACCGTGGTGCCGGGGGCGGTGCCGGCATTGACCGTGGCGGTGATGGTGATCGTCACGCTGCCGGCCGCCGGAATGCCGCCGTTCCAGGTGACGGTGTTGGCGGAGGTCCCCGCCGTGCCGCTGGTGGCGTTGGCGCTGACCAGGGTCAGGCTGGCGGGCAGGATGTCGGTGAGCTCGTTGCCCGGGTTGTCGAGCGAGGCCGAGCCCCCCGAGTTCGAGATCACGATGGTGTAGGTGACCGTGCCGCCGGCGGTGAACGTGCCGCTCACCGTCTTGGTCGCCGAGATCGCCGCGCTGCCGACCGTGAAGACGGTCGGGTCGCTCGCGCCGCCGGCGCCGGGGTCGTCGGTGGAGCTGCTGGCCTCGTTCGTGCCGTTGTTGTCGGCGTCGTACGAAACCGTGCCCTGGTTGCTGATCGTCGATCCTTGAGCGCCGGCGTTGACCGTCGCGGTGATCGTGATCGTGACGCTGCCGCCGAGCGGGGCCAGCGAGCCGTTCCAGGTGACCGTGTTGGCCGCGGTCGCCGCCGTGCCGCTGGTGGCGTTGGCGGAGACCAGGGTCAGGCCGGCGGGCAGGACGTCGGTGAACTCATTGCCGGCGTTGTCCGCCTGGGCGGCCGTGCCGCTGTTGGTGAGGGTCACGGTGTAGGTCACCGTGCCGCCGACCTGGAAGGTGCCGGTCACCGTCTTGGTGGCCGTCACGTTGACCGTGCCGGTGAAGCCGGCGCAGACGAAATGGACGGGGGTGACGATGAGCGACCAGGAGTTGAAGCTGCCGTTGCCGGCCGGGCAGCCGCCGGCGGCCGCCGAGAACACGTCCGCGGCCAGCGCCGACCAGGTCCCCTTCGAGCTGGTGCCGTCGTACCGCGACAGGCTGCCGACGGGATCGGCCGGGAGAGCCGGGTTGACGAGGGCTGCCCAGGGGGAGTTGTAAACCGGCAGCCAGGACTTGGAGTACGGTGCGTTGGCGGTCGTCGCCTGCACCATGTCGTTGGTCGCGATCGCCGCGACGTCGTCGTCGATCACCATGTTGGTGATGGCCGGGCCGCCGCAGTCGGAGAGACCGTCGAGCAGCGCGACGAGGTCGGTGCCGATGCCGCCGGGCGAGCGCAGCATCACCGTGAGGTCGCCGGTGGCCGGACTGGTGATGCTGTCGACGCGGAAATTGGCGTCGGCGATCTCGAAGTCGTCGGTGACGTTGATCTGATGGAAGACGCCGCGCGACCGGTTGTCCGTGATGACGAGGTCCGGATTCGGATCGCCCGTGTAGGTGACCGCCGGATCGGTGCCGCTGCGGCTGCCCATCCGCACGCGGAAGGTGGTCGAGGTGGTGCCGAGGCTCGACGTCGTGGTGAGGGTGAAGTCGATCGCGCTGCCGCAGGCGACCGACGGGTCGACGGTGATCAGGAAGGTATCGCCGGTCGCCGTGCCCTGCGGCGCGATGGCGCCGTAGGTCGAGCTGTTGTCGAAGATCGTCACGCCGGCCGTCGAGGTCGAGAGCGTGGCCGTGGCGCTGGCCACCGCCTTGCTCGCGGCGCGCCACGGATTGGTCAGCCTGACCGTGAGCTTGACCGGCTCGCCGGGATCGATCGCGCCGTTGTTATTGGCGGCGCTGTCGTCGACGGTGACGTCGGTGAGCGGATTGGCGACGTCGAGGAAAGGCACGGTGAACGACTCGTGGACGGCCTCGTGGCTGCGCAGGTAGCGCCCCTGGACCGTGAACGGAGCCTGGGCGCCGTAGCCCAGCCCGCGGTCGGCGAACCCGGCCCAGATCGACGCCTCGTTGGCGCAGGCGTTGGTGGCGCAGTCGGCATCGAAGACCGCGTCGCGGGCGTCGATGAAGCTGGGGTTGACCGGCGTCATCTTCAGCGCGTCGGTCACCAGTTGCAGCATCGTGTGGTTGCCGGTCGGCACGTCGCCGTTGGCGCCGGCGGGGTCGGCGATCACCCGGCTGCGCACCTCCCACAGGCTGAGCGCCCAGACCTCGCCCGCGTTGTGGACCTCCATCGCGCCGCCCAGGTTGCTGCCGAGCGGGTCCGGAGGGGAGAAGCCGCCGCTGAGGTCGTTGGTCACGTCGTCGACGTCGGCCCAGGTCAGCGGGTTGACGGTGTTGTCGGTGGCGTAGGGGAACCGGCGGATGCCGTAGATGTAGTTGTCGAAATAGGCCAGGCCGCCGAACTTGTAGGTTGCGTAGGCGCCCGTCCCGTAGTGCCCGTTGGGATCGTCGGTGTTGGTGGCGTTGAGCAGGGACAGGGCGTAGAAGTCGCTCCACCCCTCACCCATGCCGCGGGCGGGATCCCAGTTGAGCCCCGCGGCGTTGCCGACCAGGCGGTTGCTGGTGCCGTGCGTCAGCTCGTGGATCAGGACCTCGTTGTCGATGTCGCCGTCGCGGTCGATCGTCGGACCGGTGAAGCGGAACATCTGCGCCCGGCCCGAGGTGCCGTCCGGCGCGGTCGAGAAGTTGGCGTTGTTGGTGCCGGAGCCGTCCTGCGCGTCGGCGTTGACGCGGTCGTTGCCGAGCCCCATGCCGCTGAAGTTGGTCAGCTGGAAGTTGGCGCTGGCCTCGTCGAAGCCGAGCTCGTAGAGCTGGTCGTGATACCAGTTGGCGACGTAGAAGAGCGAGGTCACGATGCCGCGGCGGAAGCTGTCCAGCGTGGCGCCGGTGCCGGTCGCCGTCTGGCCGGCCTCCGGGTTGCCGCCCTGCGGCGGCGGCAGGAAGCCGGTCACGAAGTCGCGCGGGGTGTTGCCGAGGAAGTCGCGGTTGCGCGTGTTGGCGTCCGGGTTGCCGGTCGGCCGGCCGCTGCCGTCGAGCACGCTATTGGCGTCCGAGTCGCAGATGTTGGCGTCGGCGCCGCCGGTGCGGTCGAGGCAGGCCACCACGTTGTTGCCCAGGGTCTGGGTCTCGTTGGCGGTGCAGATGCCGCCCGGGCAGTCGTTGATCCAGCCGTTCGGGCTGGCGACCGGGTCGTAGGCGGTGTGCATGCTGACGATCACCGGCGCGATCTCCGGGAACTGCGTGCCGGAGCCCGGCAGGATCGTGCTCGGCGACTGCGGCGCCGGGCTGTCGGCCGGGGTCTTGCCGTCGGCCTGCACATACACCCGGAAGCGCGCGTCGTGGGCCGAGGCGTAATCGCGGATGTCCTTGCGCCAGAGCAGGGCGCCGGTCTCGGCGTCGATCATGGCGTACCAGTCCTGGTCGCCGGTGGTGAACACGACCAGCGACCACGCCGGCACCAGCACGCCCGGAGAGAGCGGGAAGAGCACCTGGCGGGCGGTGACCGGCCCGGCGACGAACGGATCGTTCTCCGCGAGCTGGATCCGTCCTTTATCTTCCGAGGCGACCGTGAAGGCGTCCGGAGCCGCGGTCTTGCCGTCGGCCGCGAGCAGCCGGCTAACCGCCGCGGCCGGCGTCAGCAGGTCCGCCGGCTTCACCGCCGGCGCGAAAGACCGCGCGTGCGGGACCATCAGGCCGACGCTCTTCAGCAGCCGGCCCTCACGGTCGAGGAGGAAGCGGGTCTCGCTCTGGAACACCGGCCGGCCGTCGATCTGCTGCTCCATCCGGAGCATGCGCAGCCCGCTCGCGCCGCCCGGGCTGTCGCCGAGGACGACGAGGTCGGCGACGTCGGCGGGCGAGAGCCCGTAGAGGTTCCCGTTCTTGAGCAGGAAGTCGCGCACGATGGCCTCGCTGCTGAGGCCCGGCGCGGCGCCGGTCAGCGCTCCCCGCTTGTTGGCGACCTCGGCCGGGGCGCCGGTGTCGCTGGAGAGCTTCACCACGAGGCCGGGCAGCGCGCGCTTGAGCTTCGCGGCCGCGGCGGTGATCTCCGCCGCCTGGCTGCGGAGCGCCGCCGGATTCGCGGCAGCTCGCTTGGAAGAGTCCTGGAGATTGACCCGGACGTCGACCATGCGGCCGAGCGGGGGTTTGCTTTTCGTGGGTGGCGCCGTAATGGCCGCGAGGGGAAGAGCGCATACGAGAAGTGCTGAGGCCAGGATGATGCGACGGCCTGGGCCGCCCCTGAGGTCAAACAACTTTCCACCTCCTGATTGGATGTATACAGGACTCTAATTACCAGCTTTGAGGGGAGGGTACCATAATTCCACGACCTCCGCTCCACCCCGATCGTGGCCTCCGTCGCGCGGCTGTCTCCACTTTGCCTCCGGCAGGCACAGACTAGGGTAACCAGCTTTGCGACGAGCGGGCCCTGAACGATCCAGCGTGTTTCTCTCGTCCGATTTTCGGGCGGGATTTTACCTGTGGATCCTCGACCTCGAGGAGACAAGGAGGTTGCATGAAGCGTATGGTATTGGTGGGCATGATCGCGTCGGCGTTGGCGGCGATTCCAGGGTTCGCCACCCAGCCGGATTTCTTCGCGGCGGGGCCGCAGGCCAATCCGGAAACCGTCGGCACGCCACGGGATCCGGGCGCGCGCGCCGCCGAGATGAAGGCGCTGCAGCAGCGGCTGACCGCCGGCCAGGTCGAGAAGGCGCTGGGCCGGCCGGTCGTGATCCAGCTCACCGC
>Ga0070665_100000184_pt1 | contig 111222 bp, 84 predicted proteins | sample KBSS13metaG_FD_65862 | JGI IMG/M metagenome (GOLD analysis project Ga0070665, IMG submission 65862) | Switchgrass rhizosphere microbial communities from Kellogg Biological Station, Michigan, USA - KBS S1-3 metaG | ecosystem: Host-associated > Plants > Roots > Rhizosphere > Soil ... | reverse complement strand
ACCCCGCGCATCGCCTGGTTCTATGACCAGACCGGCGACACCAATTTCAGCAAGGGCATGATCAAGCTCAAACTCGCGCAGGATGGCCTTTCCGGCACGGGTCTTCTGGGTGGTTATCGCAACTGGCGTGAGCTTTACACCGAGAACACCTTCGCCCAGGACGGCGGGCAGCAGGGCATTCGCGAGCACGAGGATCACGTCTCGCTCTATTATGCCCTGCGCCGCAATGCCGACGGCATGTACAACGAGAAGACCGGAAAATACGACGGCATCTCCAGCGTCTATCGCATCAAGATGGCGTCGGCCTATGTGGTGGACCCCGACAAGCCGATGGATATTCCCAAGCTTGCGGGCGATGAAGAGCGCATGCAGGCGTTCCTCGCCATCAAGGCCAATACCATCAAGGGCGCCGAGACCCGCATTCCGCAGGCCGTGCCCCCGGGCACCAGCGAGGCGGCGTTGGGCTCTTTCGAGCACGATATCGTCGATCTGCCCAGCAAGGAGTTCTTCATCAAGACGCTGGACCGGCCGCACTATGCCAATGAGGACGCCAATGGCCTTCCGCCATGGGTTGGCCGGCGCCGCCGTGGCGCGCCTGCTCCGGCCCAGCCGCCGGCGCAGCAGCAACAAAAGCCGCAGCAACAGGTACGCAACGAAACGCCGGAAGCCATCAAGCCCTGACCGGTATCGGGAGGTCTGTCATGGTCCAGCACAGATATCTTCTGCTTTGGACCACGGCGCTCACCGTGGTGGCCAGCGCCGCGCCGGCATCGGCCGCGCCCTGGGTGAAGGGCTTTGTGGTCGGTGCCTATGAATATGCCTTTCACTATGGCGGGCGGTCCGATTTTACGAGGACAGGCGAAATCGAACCCGGCGTGGATTGCCCGCATGGCAACACGATCTTTTTCTCCAATGACACGCAGGCGAAGATCGCCATTTCGCGCCAGAAATGGCGTGGCCAGCAGCAGATCGATCTGATCATGCGTCCGCCGGGCTTTGAGCAGTCGCGCGAGCCGGCCACGGTTCGCCGGCGCATCATGAACCGGGTCATCGCCTATCGTGCTTACAGCCGCGGCATCGAGACCTATGTGAATCCCTGGGCGGCCGATGATCCCGGCCAGCCGCAGGTCACCGGGCGCATCGGTGACGGTTTTGATCTGGACGGCAAGATCAAGGCGACGGATTTCGTCAGTCCAGACGGCGAGAAGGGCATCGACAACAACCTCTATCGCGCCTGGGGCTGCGATGCGCCTTGGCGCGGCAATGGCAACGCCACGCTCGATATGCGCGCCAACGACAAGATGCAGGAGGGCCTCTACACCATGGTCGTCCGCATTTCGGGCACCAAGGACCCGATGAACGATCCGGACGCCACGGTCGAGATCGGCTATTCGCCCGACAAGATCGTCCGCGATGCGCGCAGCGGCGTGGCCGTGGATTATTCCTACCGCATTCTGAAATCAGCCCAGTACACCAAGCTGAAGGCGAAGATCGTCAATGGTGTGGTGGAGACCGAGCAGGTCGAACATTTGCACATGCCCCGTATCGCCTGGTTCTACGATCAGACCGGCGACGCGAACTTCACCAACGGCAGGATCCGGTTGAAGCTTGCTCCGGGCGGTCTTTCCGGCACCGGTGTGATCGGCGGCTATCGCAGCTGGCGCGATCTCTATGCCGAGGACACTTTCGCCCAGGATGGCGGCCAGCAGGGCATCCGCGAGCACGAGGACCATGTCTCTCTCTATTACGCCCTCAGGCGCAACGCTGATGGCATGCTCAATGCGAAGACCGGAAAATATGACGGCATCTCCACCGCCTATCGCATCAAGATGATCTCGGCCTATGTGGTCGATCCGGACAAGCCTATGGATATTCCCGGTCTGGCGCGGGAAGAAGAGCGCAAAGAGGCTTTCGAGGCGATCAAGGCCAACACGATGCGGGGCGTGGAGACGCGTGTGCCGCAGCCGGTGCCGCCCGGGACATCCGAAGCCAGCTTCCCGTCCATGGAGCATTATGTCATGGACCTGCCCAGTAAGGATTACTTCCTGAAGACGCTGGACCGGCCGCACTATCCGGGTGAGGACAGCGAGGGCTATCCGCCTTGGGCGCCACGCTATGGCGCGCCCGCCCCGGTGCAGCAGCAGAAGCCGCAGCAGCAGGTGCGCAACGCCATAAAGGCAGACGCGAATTAAGCCTTAAGGGATTGGCTCCCTTGCCATTCCCGAAGCGCTAGGCCACGTTGTCCGTATGGAGCAGCAGCCGGAACGTTCTAACATCCTTCAGATCAACGCTACGGTCGCGGCCGGTGGCGTGCTGCTTCTTTGCGCGGCCTTTGTGATGTCGCGCATCCTGCCGGGCCTGCTATGGGCCTTTGTGCTGTCCATCGCGCTCTGGCCGACTTTTCTGAAAGTACGGGCCTGGGGCGTCACCGCCGGCTGGCGGCGCGTGGGCGCGCCGCTGCTGCTGACGCTCCTGATCGCGGTTCTGGTGGCTGCCCCGGTGGCCTTCGCCGCCGTGGAAGTGGTGCGGGAATCGGAATCCTTCATGGGCTGGATCAATGACGCGCGCGCTCATGGCATTGCGCTGCCGCCGGCCGCCGCGGATATTCCCTGGGTGGGCGGGATGCTGTCATCCTGGTGGCGGGACAATCTGGCGACCTCGGATGCCGCCACGCTGTTTTTTGGCGGCTTGGGTCCACGCAATCTGCTGGGCCTGACGCGCAATCTGGGGCCCGAGCTGCTGCACCGCGCCCTGCTGTTCGGCATCACTCTGCTGACCTTGTTTTTCCTGTTTCGGGATGGCGAAGAAATGGCCGCACGGATGCGCCCGCTGGCCGACAAGGCGTTCGGCAGCCGCAACCGTGACATTGCCGATCATGTGATCGATGCGGTGCACGGCACTGTGGATGGCTTGGTGCTGGTGGGTTTTGCCGAGGGCCTGGTGATCGGGGTAGGTTATTGGGTAACGGGCGTGCCTCATCCCATCGCCTTCTCCATCGCCACCAGTGTGGTGGCGGCCATTCCTTTCGGTGCGCCGCTGGTGTTCTGCCTGGCCGCGCTGTTGCTGTTTGGACTGGGCAAGGTGCTGGCGGGGATCGGCCTGGCGGTTTTCGGTTTTCTGATCGTGTTCCTCACCGACCATCTGGTCCGGCCGGTGGTGATCGGCGGCGCGGCGCGCATTCCATTCCTGTTGGTGCTGCTCGGTATTCTGGGAGGGCTGTCGTCGCTGGGTCTTGTCGGTCTGTTTGTGGGGCCCGCGCTCATGGCAGTCTTTGTCGCAATCTGGCGCGATCTTGCTGAAGGCAAACACGGCGCTGAAAGCCCGCCGATCGCACCGGGCTGAACACGCGACCGTGCGACGCCCGGCCGCCGCCGATGGAACTTTAACCATCGAAATTGGCGAAATTTCTGCCTGTGAGCAGGGAACGCTTTGCGCACTGAAACATTGGCCCTGAGACGCTAGAAGGGGATTCCATCATGCGCGCTCTGATTGCCACTGCGCTTGCGCTTGCCTTGACGACCAGCGGTCTTGCCGCCGCCGAAGTCGGGCCGCTTTCTCCGGGCAAGCCGGCTGGCGTGAAGAAGGCCGAATATCAGGGCGATCCCACTTTATTTATTGTGCTCGGGGTGGCCATCGCCATCGGCATTGCCGTGGCTGTTTCTAGCGGCAATGACGACCACAATGGCGGAACCACTACGCCGACCACCGGAACCGCCTGATTCGCTCTAGCCGCTCGGTCTGTGGGGCGGCGGCTTTTCGGGTGGATGGAGCCCCTCGCGCAACCGCGCGAGGACGGTCCATTGTTCCGCCATGGTCTGCCAGGCGTCGCGGTCGAAACCCGACATACCGGCGGCCGTGCGTTCGGCGGCGGTGGAAAGCTTGCGGATCTCTTCAGCGTCCATGGGCGGTTCCTTCCGCCTAACTTACATCGGAATTGTAACGTTTGAGATTACGCACGAGGGCGGCTGATCAGTTCGCTTGCATAAGGGCTTTGACATGGGCGGCGGCGGAACTGCCCAAGGCCTTGAGGTCATAGCCGCCTTCCAGCACCGACACCAACCGGCCATCGCAATGGCGGTTTGCCATTTCCGTCAGACGCTGCGTCACCCAGGTGAAGTCTTCTTCCTCCAGCTCCAGGCCCGCCAGCGGATCGGCGCGATGCGCGTCGAAGCCCGCCGAAACCAGCAGCAGATCCGGCGCAAAGGTATCCAGCGCCGGCAATATCCGCATCTCCCAGGCCTTGCGGAACGCATCGCCGGCGCTGCCCGGCGCCAGTGGCGCATTGACGATATTGCCCAGGCCGGTCTCCTCGCGCGCGCCCGTTCCGGGATAGAGCGGATATTGATGGCTGGAGGCGAAGAACAGGCTCTTGTCCTTTTCCGCGACGGCCTGGGTGCCGTTGCCATGATGGACATCGAAATCCACGATCGCGACGCGGTGAAGCTGGTGCACCGTCTGCGCATGGCGCGCGGCCACCGCCACGGAATTGAACAGGCAGAAGCCCATGGAGCGGCCTGGCTCGGCGTGATGACCGGGCGGCCGTACGGCGCAGAAGACATTGCGGGCCTTGCCCGTTGCGACGGCATCTACCGCCGCGGTCATGGCGCCTGCTGCTCTCAGCGCCGCCATTCCCGAACCGGGCGAGAGGATTGTGTCTGGATCAAGCGCGCGGCGGCCAGCCTCGGGTACTGTGCCCAGAACATGTTTGACGAAGGCCGTGCCATGGACGCGCGCCAATGCCGCTTCCTCTGCCAACGGCGCGTCCCGGCGGACGAGGCCGCCGAATTCGGGCTCCGCAAGCGCCTGCAGGACTGCCGAAAGGCGCGCGGAGGATTCGGGATGGCCCTCGCCGGTCTGATGGCCGGCGCAATCCTGATGCGAAAAGAGAAAGGTCGTCATGGCGTCAGAACGGCAAGGATCGATTCCACCGGCTATAGGCTATAATAATCACCATCCGGGATTTTTCCTTATGAAAAGAGCCATGAAAAGAAATTGGCGCGTCGCCGATCCGCTGTTGGCCGTGTTCCTGTTACTTGGTCTTAGTACAGAGTCCGGGGCGCAGGGCCCCGATGCGGTCCGCCAGCTCAAGGCCGAGCTTCTTGCCTCGCCCAGCGCCACCCAGACTTTGACGGCCTACTGCGCTCGGCTTCATCTGGCCGATCCACCGGTCATCCGCGCGCTCAGGGATCACAGCGTGGATCGGAAGGCCGACAGCGATGTCCGTGGATTGCTTCATGTTAAGGCCGGCGAGCCCGTGCGGTATCGCCGGGTGCGCCTTTCCTGCGGCGATCAGGTCCTGTCGGACGCGGACAATTGGTATGTGCCGGCGCGCCTCACGGCAGAGATGAACAGCACGCTCGACGGCACCGACACATCTTTTGGCACGGTGGTGAAGCCGCTGGACTTTCGGCGCCGCACGCTTGGGACGCAAGACCTGCACGATGGCCGTCATGTGCTCCGGGTGAGGGCCCTGCTGGTAAACCGCGAGGGCCTGCCTTTCAGCCTGGTGCAGGAAAATTACAGCACAATCCTGGTTCGGCACCCCGAATAGGGCGAACAAAAGGCGGAACCCCGCCATACTTTGAGAGAAGCTGATGACCGGTGGGGGCAGGGCGGCCTTGGAAAGGGCCGGAAAGCCGAATAGGCTTTCGCTACGGCCTTCCAAGCAGGTCACACATGCAGCGCAAATCGCTTTATAGCCGAGCAGCGCGACGCCGCGCGCCACGAGAGGGCGCGTCGCAGGAAGCTTTCACCTGGACCGATCAGCAGCCGGCCGTTTCTGTCAGGGCGAGGCTTTCGGGCGCGTGGAAGAAGCTGCTGACCCGCTACGAGCGGATCGTGCCGGCTGCCGCCATGGCCTTGGCGCTGCTGCTGCTGTTCAGCGGCTGGCAGCTTCTGCACCCCGCGGCCCGCGTCCTGAGCCAGTGGGACATAGACAATGCGGTGCATTACACCATGTCCCATACCGATGCGCCGCCCGCCGAGACCGCGATCGCTGCCGCCACTGTCGGGCCGTCGGTGGTTCGGGTCGAAGGCTATATGTCGGCCGAGCACGCCGCCGAGGTCGCCAAGGAAGAAGCCAAGGAAGCCAAGAAAGAACACAAGCCGATGCCGCTGCATGCGCCGGACGGCAAGGACGACAAGCCCGACGCCACCGGCACCGGCGTGGTGATCGACGCCAAGGGCGACATTCTCACCAATCTGCACGTCATCCACTCCACCGACCGCTGGGTGGTAACTTTCTGGGACGGCAGCAAGTCCGCCGCTTCGGTGGTCAATGTCCAGCCGGAAAATGATTTGGCCGTGATCCGCGCCAAGACCTCGCCGGATGATCTTAAGCCCGCGACCTTGGCCACCACCGGCGGGCTCAATCCCGGCGACACGGTGGTTGCGGTGGGCTTTCCCTTTGGTATCGGCCCGTCCGTTTCCGCCGGCGTGGTGGCGGGTCTCAAGCGCGAATTCGTGGACCCGGAACGCAAGGACCAGGGCGGCCATCTCACCAACCTGATCCAGTTCGACGCCGCGGTGAATCCGGGCAATTCCGGCGGCCCCCTGATCAACCGCGATGGCGAGGTCGTGGGCATCGTCACCGCGCTCTACAATCCCACCGGTCAGCATGTCTTTGCAGGCATGGGCTTTGCCGTCCCGATCGAGAACGCCGCCAAGGCGGTGGGAGAAAACCCGCTTTAGCAAGAGGTCCGGACATGAATGCCGACGGCGCACAAGGCAGACTGGAGCACCTTCTCTATGAAGTGAAGAAGGTCGTGGTCGGCCAGGATTATTTCCTGGAACGGGTGATGGTGGCGCTTCTGGCCGGCGGGCATCTTCTCGTGGAAGGCGTACCGGGCCTGGCCAAGACCTTGACCGTGGCAACCCTGGCCAAGGCCATGCATGGCAGCTTCAAGCGCATCCAATTCACGCCCGATCTGGTGCCGGCCGACCTCACCGGCACCCGCATCTTCAACCAGAAGAGCGGTGAATTCGCCACCATGCTGGGGCCGGTCTTCGCCAATCTGGTGCTGGCCGACGAAATCAACCGCGCCCCGGCCAAGGTGCAGAGCGCGCTTCTGGAAGTGATGCAGGAGCGCCAGGTCACCATTGCGGGCCAGACCTATCCCGTCCCCAGGCCCTTTGTGGTGATGGCGACCCAGAACCCGATCGAGACCGAAGGAACATACGCCCTGCCGGAAGCGCAGGTGGACCGTTTCATGATGAAGGTGCTCGTCGGATATCCCAGCGAGGAGGAAGAATTCGTCATCGTCCAGCGCGTCACCGGCGAGCAGGTTGCGGTGGCGCCGGTCACGTCGACCGAGAGCCTGCTGGAAATGCAGATGGCTTCCCGCAAGCTCTATGTCGATCCCTCGCTGATGATCTATGCCGTAAAGGTCGTGGCCGCGACCCGCGCGCCGGAAAAATGCGGCCTGCACGACCACGGCCGCTTCATCCAATATGGCGCCAGCCCTCGCGCCTCCATCGCCATGATCGAGGCGGGCAGGGCGCTCGCCTATATGCGCGGCCGCAACTATGTGCTGCCGGCCGATGTGGCGGATGTGGCGGCCGATGTGCTGCGCCATCGCGTGGTGCCGTCCTATGAGGCTTTGTCGGAGGGCATGACCTCCGATCAGCTGGTGCGCAATATCCTGCGAGCCGTTCCCCCGCCTGTCGTAGAGGCCTCGCGTGCCGCCAATCAGTGAAAATATCCTGCGACGGCTGCAGCTGCCGGTCATCCGGCGGCTGGAGGGCCTGTTGCAAGGTGATTACCGCAGTCCGGCGCGGGGCGACGGTCTCGATCTCGCGGACCTGCGCGAATACCAGTTCCATGACGATGTCCGCCGCATAGACTGGAATGCCACCGCGCGCATGGATACACCCTTTGTGCGCGACTATATCGAAGATCGGGAAATTCCCGTCTGGCTCCTGCTGGACATGAGCCCGTCCATGGCGTTCGAAGGCGTCAGCGTCTCCAAACACACGGTGCTGCTGGAATTCACCGCCCTGATGTGCCGGCTGATGCTGGGACGCGGCAACCGGGCCGGCGCCATCATCTTTTCGGGCAAGGTGGATCGCACCATCCCCTCCCGCGGCGGGCGTCAGCAGTTGCTGCATATCCTGAACGCGGTGGCCGATTATCGCTCAACACCCGGAGCGACAGATCTTTCCCAGGTGCTGAAAGATGCCGCGGCCATCATCCGCCGCCGCTCCCTGATTTTCGTGGTCTCCGATTTCATCAGCGCGCCGGGATGGGAAAAGGCGCTGAGCCGCCTGGCCATGCGCCATGACGTGGTGGCGGTGCGCCTGACTGACGCCCTGGAGACGCGGCTGCCGGATGTCGGCTTCCTGACCTTCCAGGACGCGGAATCCGGCGAGCAGCTGTTCGTGGATACCCATAATCGCGGCTTCCGCGCCCGGTTTGCCGCCGCCGCCGATGCGCGCAACCAGGCCTTGCTCGAAGCCTTTTCTCGCGCGGGCGTGGACGTGGTCGAGCTGGCCACCGAAGACGATGTGCTGGACGCGCTGATGCGGTTTGCCGACATGCGCAAGCAGAGTCTGAGAAGGTCGGCATGAAGGGGCTGGAGCACCTTACCTGGGCGCGCCTTTGGGGCTTTGTTCCCAGCATCTCGTTCCAGTGGCCGCTATTCCTATGGCTGCTGCTTCTGGTGCCTCTGCTGGTGGCGACCTATATCCTTCTGCTCCACCGCCGCAAGAAAACTGCCTTTCGCTATTCCAACCTGGCGCTGGTCAAGGAAGCGTCGGAAGGACCGGGCTGGCGCCGCCATATCCCGCCGGCCCTGATGCTGCTGGCCTTCACCTGTTTGCTCTTGGCGGTGGCGCGGCCGTCGGCTGAGGTGAGCCTGCCGTCGCGGGTGGCGACCGTGATGCTGGTGATGGATGTCTCCGGCAGCATGCGGGCGACCGACGTCAATCCCTCTCGCATCATGGCGGCGGAGACCGCGGCCAAGGCCTATATCAAGCAGCAGCCGAAAGATGTGCGCATCGGCATTGTCGCCTTTGCCGCCACTGCGCTTCTGGTGCAAAGCCCCACTACCGACCATGTGGCGCTGGGCTCGGCCATTGACCGTTTCGAACTGCAGCGCGGCACGGCGGTGGGTAGCGGAATCATGGTCGGAATGTCCACGCTCTTCCCGCAGGACAATTTCCCCATCAATCAGTTCAATTCCCAGAATTTCGGCGGCTATGGCCGCTGGGGCAACTATGATTTCCGCGATCGCTATGGCGGCGTGGCGCTGGGCGAGCGTGCCAAGGCGCCCCCGAAAAAGCATGTGCCGGTGGAGCCCGGCTCCTACAAGAATGCGGTGATGATCGTACTCACCGACGGGCAGACCAATGCCGGCTATGACCCGGTCGAGGCGGCGCGCACCGCCAGCGAATATGGCCTGCGGGTCTATACGGTCGGTTTCGGCACTGCCAAGGGCAATATCGTGGGCTTTGGCGGCTTTTCCATGCGCGCGCAGCTCGACGAGGAATCCCTCAAGAAAATCGCCGACATGACCCGCGCCAAATATTTCCACGCGACCAGCGCCGAGGACTTGCGGGCGGTCTATGACGTGCTCTCCCGCCAGCTGATCGTGGAGTTGCGGGAGATGGAGATCACGTCCTTCTTCGCGGCCGCTTCGGCGCTGTTCATGCTGATGGCCGCCGGCCTGTCGCTTCTCTGGTATCACCGGATTTTCTGAAGGTCGCGTCCTCTTTCGAAAGGTCGCTTGCCATGTCGCGGAAATCTCTTCTTCCGGCTCTTGCGGCTCTTCTGGCTGCGATGCCCGCAGCTGCCCAGCCCGTGTTGCCCGACGGGCCCGGCAAGGCGGCGGTGGAAAATGCCTGCCAAGCCTGTCATGCGCTGACCAACATCACCAATGCCGGCCACTCCCCGAAGGACTGGGACACGGTCGTGCATATGATGGTCAATGCCGGCGCCAAGCTGCCGGCCGACCAGGTGCCGGTGGTGGTCAATTATCTGGCGGCTCATTTCCCTGCCAAAGCGCTGGCGGCGCCGCAAGTTCTTGCCGGCAATGTCCATGTTACGATCAAAGAGTGGGATGTTCCCACACAAGGCTCGCGGCCGCATGATCCGATGTTCGCGCCTGACGGCTCGGCCTGGTACACGGGCCAGATGGCCAATGTGCTGGGCCGTTTCGATCCAAAGACGCAAACCTTCCGGGAATTCCATCTCCCCGACGGATCAGGGCCGCACGGGCTGATCCCAGACCGTGACGGCAATGTCTGGTATACCGCCAACTTCAAGGCCTATATCGGCAAGCTGGATCCCAAGACCGGCAAGGTCACGCAATATCCCATGCCGGACCCGCGCGCCCGCGATCCCCACACCCTGCTGCTGGCGCCCAACGGCCAGATCTATTTCACCGCCCAGAACGCTAACATGGTGGGCCGCCTGGACCCCAAGACCGGCGAGATCAACCTGGTCAATTCCCCCACGCCACGCTCCAACCCGTACGGCATGGTGATCGATTCCCATGGCGTGCCATATTACGTGGAGTTCGGCAGCAACAAGGTAGCGCGTATAGACCCGGATACCTTGGCGATCCGGGAATTTGTCCTGCCCAATGCGGATGCCCGCCCGCGCCGCGTCGCCATCACCGCCGACGATATCATTTGGTATTCCGATTACGCCCGCGGCTTCCTGGGCCGGCTCGATCCCAAAACCGGCGCCGTTACGGAATGGCCGTCGCCAGGCGGTCCGCGTTCGCAGCCTTACGGCATCACCGCCATTGGCAACGCGATCTGGTACAGCGAATCCAATACCAGTCCCAACAGCCTGGTGCGCTTTGACACCAGGACCCATCAATTTCAGACTTGGGCCATTCCGTCGGGGGGCGGGGTGGTGCGCAACATGGTCAACACGCCGGACGGCAATCTCTGGCTGGCCTGCAGCGGGGTCAACAAGATCGCGTTCGTGGAAATCGGTAAAGCCGCGGCGGTCCGTTAGGGCTCAGCGCCGCCGGGACCGGCTCTGTTTCTTGCTGCCGTGTCCCAGCCCCATTTCCTTGGCCAGGGCCGAGCGCTTGGCGGCATAGCTGGGCGCCACCATCGGATAGCTGGGCGGCAGGCCCCATTTGGCCCGGTATTGCTCGGGGGTCAGGCGGTATTTGCGGAAGAGATAGCGTTTCAGGGTTTTCAGCCGCACGCCATCTTCCAGACAGATGATGTAATCGGGGGTGACGGACTTTTCTGCCACCGTCGTGCCTTCCGCCCCGGCGCCGGCCGGGATGACCGCATCGGGGCCCCCCAGGCTGGCAAGCTTGGCATAGACGGTCTCCATGACCAGCGGCAATTGCTTCACATTCATCTGGTTGCGGCTGAGATAGGCCGCCACGATATCGGAGGTCCATCGCAGGAGGTCCGCTCTGGGGTGCGGAAGGGGGGCAATCTGGGCAATTTCCATGGCGTGGCTCCGGGAACCTGAGCTGAGCCTGTCCCGGGGGGCGGGCATTCTTCAAGCGGAATTGGCGCAAACCCCTACCCAGGTTGGGGAAAGCATAGTCCTGTATTGATGCCGCTGTACTTGGTAGCGCTACACTTGGCTTCTGGACACGGCGAAGCTGAGGAATATTATCGTCTAAAGGCAACATTACTTGAACTGACGCGCGGTGGAGCGTGTCCGGACGGGGCGCGAGGAATTGACCAAAACTATGCTTTACGACCGGGCCGCGATGCGGGCGGCGGTGGGCCGTGTCGGCCTCAGCGCCCGCAGCCAGAAATTCGTCGAAAGCTGGCTCGCCGCCTGGCAAGGCGGGCATCTGCCGACTGCGGCCAGCGTCACGCCTGAACGGTTTCAGAATCTCAAGCCGTTGCTCATGGTCAGTTCCCTGTCACAGGCTCCCGTGCCCGTGGCCATGGTCCTGTTTTCCGGCGATCGGGTGACGCGATTTTTGGGGCTCGACACCACCGGCAAGGACTGGTTCTCGCTGATCGATCCGGCCCATCTGCCGGAACGGACCCGCCGCACTGCGTCGGTCGCAGGCGGCGCGATGCTGAAGACGGTCCGCGAGGTGCGCCTGAGGAGCGGGGGCACCCAGCGCTTCGAGATGATCAGCTTGCCGCTGCGGCCCGATGCCGATGGTTTCGTCCGCATCCTCAACTATCTGGACCTTCCTGCCACCGCCAAGAATGCGGTCCTGGCGGATTTCCGCGAGGTCACCATCCCTCCCGTGCGCGCCGAGTTCGTTCCCATTCCCCTGGCGGATGCTTCGCGCACGGCGCCGGGCGCGTTGCAGGGCTGGATGACCTGCGACAACCGGCGCAAGGTGATTTCCCAGGCGTCGGTGCGTTTCGTCATCAGCTTCATGCGCGAGGCGATGAAAACCTATGCCGCCCTGAGCGTCGATCCCACCGACTATCTGATCATCCTGACGATCGACACCCAGAATGTGGCGCATGTCCATAACGACCCCAAGATCAGCATGCGTTATGCCGTGCTTTCGGAGCCGGACTGGATTCGCCGCGGCGTGAGCCGGGCGGAAGTCTCGCGCATCACCCAGATCCCGCTGGAGACGGTGCGCCGGCGCATCAACCGGCTGATCGAGATGGGTGTGCTGGCCGACCGCAAGGATGGGGTGATTGTGCCGGAGAGCAACCGCATGGCAGCGTCTTCGCGCCGGCGCAAGATGCACATCAATACCCAGTTGGTCGAAAGGCTGATCAGCGATCTGGATGCCCGCGGCGTGCCGCTGGCCTAACGCGCGGACTTAGTCGCTCGTTTCCCGATAGCCGTGCTCGACGCCTTGTGGGACGCGGGCAAATGAACTCCAGCCCTGATATTTGGCGGTCATCTCGGCGGCCAGAATTTTTCCGGCTTCGGCCGCCGGCTTTCCTTCCTTCTTCAGCGCGGCCACGCGTGCCGCAAGATCGGTCATGAAGGCGCGGTCTTCGGCAAGAAGGGCGGCGTCACCCGGTGGACTGTGGTCGGGTAGGATGTGTGCTGGGTGAAACTCCCGCGTGATCCTGTCCAGGACCGCCGCCCAAGACCTTGGCGTGCATTCCTCGCAATAGAAAAAGGGGCCGGTCCTGTTTTGCACCACATCGCCCGAGATCAGCAGGCTGTCCGGCTCTACCATCACCACTTCGTCGCCTTTGCTATGGGCAGGTCCGAACCAGGCCAGCCGCACCCGCACATCGCCCAGGTCCAAGCTGTACTCCTTGTCGAACAACACCGCCGGCTTGAGATAGCGGACATCCGTCAGCAGGGCCTTGTCCTCTGCGGAGCGGCTGCTGAAAAGGTCGATCAGCTTCTGGCCTTCAGCGTCCAGCTCCGCCTGCTGCACGCGCGGCCGTATCAGGATCGTGCCGGCCGGAAAGCCGCCATCGCCGGTGGCGTGTTCGGCGTGATAATGCGTGGTGGTGAGATAGAGCTTGGCGGCCTTGGGCGAAAGACGCAGCGCGGTCTCGGCGATCATTGCGCCATTCTTGGTCCCCAGTCCGTCATCCACCACCAGGGTTGCTGTCTTGCCCACGACGATGCCGATATTGGGCGAGCCCCTGATCATCCAGACATGGGGCGAAAGCTGCGTCAGCGTATCGGCGGACAGAAGATGGCTTGCCGGCTGCGCTGTTGCTGCGTGCGTCGAGAGCAAGATGCCGAGAAGACAAAGCCAGCTGCGTCTCATGGAAAGGCCTCCGATGGGCGTACGGCTTCGCGCATGCTACAATGCAACAAGGCGGCAGAGTGTAAGAAATTCGTAAAATACGGGCCTTGAAGCGCCGTCCGGCCCGCCGCCGAATTGAAAATCATCCCCGTCTTGCGCAGTGTCCCCCGCGGCGTTCCAAAAACGGTGGGAATAATGCGCACATCTTGTCTGGCCGTGGCGGCCCTGGCCCTGGTCTCATCAACGTCTTTCGTCCTTGCGCCCTCCTTCGCCCAGCCGGAGGGGCGCGGTCCTGCCGAAAACTGGTGGGTCAACAAGACCGAAGGCGGGGTCTACAAACCGCCGATGCGTCCCCTGTGGCGCCTGGCCGATCTCAAGAAGATGCATGGCGGCAAGGCCAACTGGTCGGAGCAGATCATTCTCGATCCTGAACAGGACGCCACTTACAACTCCGCAGCGCCCGGTACAAAGTTTACCCCGCGCATTCATCCCGATACGCCTACGGTCTTTGTCGTGGTCGCCGGCGAAGTGCATTTCAATGTGGAAGGCCAGCAGCCGGTCACCGCCACGCGCGGCTCCATCATCAACATCATGAAGACCACGATCTTTTCCTATGACGTGGCCGGCAACGAGAATGCGCTATGGGTGGAGGTTAATCCCACCAACTACAAGACGGCCTGGCCGGCCGACGGGCCTCAGCCGGAGGCCACCAAAGGCGCCAAGGTCGTCAAGATCGCCTTCCCGCACAAGGCGGAGCCTTATGCCGGCATCAACAAGCTGCACTGGAACACCTTCACGGACGGCATCGCCAAATGCGCGCCGCGCGGGGCCCAGGTGCTGGACGACCATCTTTTCGTCAACCCGCTGCTGGGCTACGTCAATCCGGCCGACAACAAGTGCGGCACCGGTTCGCTGAATATCGGCAGCGGCCCCACCACCGATGCCTTCAACCCCAAATCGGTCTTCGGCCACATGCATCCCGGGCCGGCCGAATGGTGGATTGTGCAGGTCGGCAAGATCCGCGGTCGCTTCGAGAATGCTGGCGAATTTCATGCCGATGAGGGCGATGTGCTCTATGCCGCCCCCATGAGCTGGCATGAGATGGCGGCGGAAGCGCCGTCCGGCCCCTCGGTGCGGCTGGCGATGGGCGGTTATAACCTGATCAATATGCAGAACACGGACGCGCCGCGCCGTCCCCGCGCGGCTCAATAGGAGGCCTGCTTTTGCTGGCTTTTTGCCCTTCGTGGCGGTCCCGGCTAAAATCGTTCCTCGCGGCAAGGGTCCGCTGACATGCCCAAGGTCCTGCTGATCGACGATGATGCCGCCCTGACGGGAATGCTGACGGAGTTCCTGCGCGGCGAGGGTTTCGAAACCGCTGCGGCCTTCAACGGCACCGAAGGCGCGGCGGCGGCGCTGGATCCGACCCTGGATGCCGTCATCCTGGATGTGATGATGCCCGACATCAGCGGCATCGAAACCCTGCAGCGCATCCGCTCCACCAGTACGGTGCCGGTGATCATGCTGACGGCCAAGGGCGCCGAGGATGACCGCGTCGCGGGCCTGGAGGGGGGTGCGGACGATTACATCGCCAAGCCTTACTATGCGCGCGAACTTCTGGCCCGGCTGAAGGCGGTGCTGCGGCGGCAGCGGGGCTCTCAGCCGCCGCAATATTTCCTGGCGGGCAAATTGCGCCTGACCCCGTCCAAGCGCGAAGTCAGCTTCGACGGCCAGACCTTCGAGCTCACCACCTGCGAGTTCGACCTGCTGGAGGCGCTGCTGCGCAGCCGCGACACGGTGGCGACCAAGGACGATCTGTCGCTGAGCGTGCTGGGGCGCCGGCGCGAGCCTTATGACCGCAGCATTGACGTGCATGTCAGCAATTTGCGCAAGAAGCTGAACGTGATTTCGGACAAGACCATCGAGGTCGAGACCGTGCGCGCGATTGGCTACCGGCTGAAGGTGGCGGCATGAGACGGCCGCTGTTCGTCAAGATATTTCTCGGCGTGTGTCTCAGCTTCCTCTTTGTCACTTATTTCGTTTGGTTCGAAGATTCGCTGCTCAAGGAAAGCCCCAGCCGGACCACGGCCGTCCAGGCCCAGATCGCCCTGGCGGGGGCCAGTTCCATCGTGCGGCTGGGCGGCGAGCAGGCGCTGAAGCGCGAACTGGCGACCTGGCCGAAAGAGCGCCAGTACATGACGTTTGAGCGCATAGACGGCAAACCTGCGCCGGCGCCTGATCCCGTTCATGGTCTTTATACCACCACCGTCAAGGATCAGCAGGGTAGTACCTTTGCGCTGCTGTATCGCGTGACCCGCTTCGACGGTTATGTATCTCCGCCGTTGCCGCTCGATATGGGCCCGCACGCCATCCTGGGCACCTTGATCGGCATTCTGGTTTTCAGTGGGTTGCTGACTTTCTATCTTACCGCGCCCATCAGCCGGATCCGCGCCGGCTTTGGCCGCCTGGCCTCGGGCGACCTCAAGGTGCGGCTGGGGTCCGGCTGGCTGCGGCGGCGCGACGAGATTGGCGATCTGGCTTCCGACTTCAATAAGATGGCGACGCGGCTGGAAGAACTGGTGAAGTCGCGCGACCGTTTGCTGGCCGATATTTCGCACGAGCTGCGCTCTCCGCTGGCCCGGCTTCACTTGGCCATCGCGCTGGCGCGTCAGTCACCCGACAAGGCGCTGCAGTCGCTGGAGCGCATCGGCTGCGAGGCGGACAAGCTGGAGGAAATGGTGGGAGAGTTGCTCGCGCTCTCCAAGCTGGAAAGCGGGGCCCGGACCTCCGATCAGTATTTCTTCGTTTCCGAGATCACCACCCTGGTGGTGGACGACGCCCGCTTCGAGGCACAGGAAAAAGGCGTGACCATTGATTTCGTCACCAATGGGCGGCGGTCGGAGGCGCTCGTGGTGGGCAGCGGCAAGCTGATCAGCCGCGCCATCGAGAATATCGTCCGCAATGGCTTGCGCTTTTCGCGCCGCGGCGAGGCGATCACGGTCGAGCTGGATTCCACCGCGGCCGGGACCACGCTCTACATCAGGGACCAAGGTCCCGGCGTGAAGACGGAGCAGCTTGAGTCCCTGTTTGAACCCTTTGTGCAGGCCGACCCGGCCAACGGGCAGGGCTATGGCTTGGGTCTGGCAATTGCCAAGCGGGCAATCATCGCTCATGGCGGCACCATCAGAGCCGTCAACGGCGCTACAGAAGGGCTTACCATCATCCTGTGGTTGCCGGCCGCGCCTGACGCGCCCGAGGCTGGAGACGAGGCCAAATCGGTCTGGGACCGTTCTGTGTCGCCGGCGCCTGTCTAGATCTCTGGGACGCCTAACGTAAAAGTTCCGAAAAGACGCGTGACAGCTTGGGACGCGCCTGCACAATTCGGTTTGTTGCCGCAGCGTCTCACGTCTCCCTTAGAAACACTGCGGCCAACCGTCTGATTGGCGTCAGACAGCAGTTGAGCCCCGTCGTCTCCTCCGGACGGCGGGGTTCTTTTAATGGCGCCGGAAATTCTCTCAAATTATGGCAATCTGCTCAGGCCGAGAGGGTGTTTTGTCGCCTGCACCCACCGTAAGAAATCTGTAAAACTGCCCGTCCGGGCCTGGGCAATGGGCTACCAATCCCACGAGACCGGCCGGCGCGCGCTCGTAGCGCGAATGCGTGAAGTCGCGCGCGGCGAAAGAACCGCGCAGACTTGGGGAAGGGGAGAAGCTGGAATAGTGGTTATGGCGGTACCATGAATTGGCTGGTCAAGGTCGCACTCGATCGGCCTTATACTTTTATCGTCATGGCCCTGATGATCCTGATCTTCGGGCCGCTGGCGGCAATCCGTACGCCGACCGACATCTTTCCCGAGATCGGCATTCCGATCCTGGGTGTGGCCTTCCAGTATGCGGGGCTCTCGCCCGACGATATGGGCGCCCGGGTGATGGCGAACTACGAACGCCTGCTTTCCACCACGGTCAATGACGTGGAGCATGTGGAGAGCATGTCCATTCCGGGACTGGGGATCGCCAAGATCTATTTCCAGCCCGATGTGGATATTCGCCTGGCGACCGCCGAAGTGACGGCGATTTCACAAAGCGCCATCCGGCAGATGCCGGCCAACATGCAGCCGCCCAATATCATCGAGTACAGCGCCTCGACGGTGCCGGTACTGCAGATGGCCTTTTCCTCCAGCTCCATGTCCGAACAGCAGGTGGCGGACCAGTCGCAGAATTTTGCCCGTCCCCGCCTGGCCACGGTGCGCGGGGCGCGGACCACGGCGCCGCAGGGCGGCAAGACGCGCTCGGTGCAGATTGATCTCGATCCCCAGGCGATGCAGGCCCGCGGCCTTTCCGCCACCGATGTGCAGAACGCCTTCGCAAACCAGAACCAGATCACACCTTCCGGCACCATCAAGATCGGCAGCTTCCAGTATGTGGTGGATCTCAACAATGCCGGCGAGACCATCGAAGAGATCAACAATATGCCGGTCAAGACGGCAAATGGGGGCACCGTCTATCTGCGCGATGTCGCCCATGTGCGGGACGGCAGCAATGTGCAGAACAATATCGTCCATGTGGATGGCAGCCGCGCGGTGCTGTCGACCGTGCTCAAGAACGGCAAGGCTTCCACCATTGATGTGGTGGAAGGCATCAAGAATATTCTGCCTGTCCTGCGTCAGCAGATGCCGCCGGAACTCAAGGTCAATGTGCTGACCGACCAGTCGCTGTTCGTGAAAGCGGCCATCAATGGCGTGGTGCGGGAAGGGGCCGTTGCCGCGGGGCTCACCAGCCTGATGATCCTGTTCTTCCTGGGGAGCTGGCGCTCCACCGTGATCATCGCCACCTCCATTCCGCTGGCCGTGTTGTCGGCGCTGATGGCGTTATGGGCGACGGGGCAGACCCTGAATATCATGACTTTGGGCGGCCTGGCCCTGGCGGTGGGCATTCTGGTGGACGACGCCACGGTGACCATCGAGAACATCAACTGGCACTTGGAGCATGGAAAGCCGGTCTATGACGCGGTCATGGACGGGGCGCGGCAGATCACCCAGCCGGCCTTCGTGTCCCTGCTTTGCATCTGTGTCGCCTTTGTGCCGATGTTTTCGCTGCAGGGCGTGGCGGGCTTCCTGTTCGTGCCGATGGCCATGGCGGTGGTATTCGCCATGATCGCCTCCTTCATCCTGTCGCGCACGCTGGTGCCGACGCTTGCGCTCTATTTGCTCAAGCTGCATTCCGAAGAACACGCCGCCCTGGGCAACAACATGTTTGCGCGGCTGCAGAAGCGTTTTGAGCAGGGCTTTGCCGACACGCGGGAGGGTTATCGCAATCTTCTCGCCCTTGCCATGGGCCATCGCCGGCGCTTTGTGTTCGGCTTTTTGGGGGCGGTCGCGATCTCGATGCTGCTCGTCCCTTTCCTGGGCGAAGACTTTTTTCCGTCCGTGGATTCAGGCCAGATCACGCTCCATGCCCGCACCCCCGCCGGCACTCGCGTGGAAGACACGACCCAGATCGTGGCCCAGATCGAGCGCGAGGTCCGCCGCGTCATCCCGAAGGACCAGCTCACGACCATCGTGGACACGATCGGGTTGAATCAGAGCCCCATCAATCTGATTTATTCAACCACCGGCATTGTCGGCCTGCAGGACTCCGACATCTACATCACCCTCAATGACAACCACAGCGCCACGGCGGATTATGTCCGCACCATGCGGGAACGTCTGCCGCGGCTGTTTCCGTCGGTCACCTTCTCTTTCCCGCCACCGGATATCACCAGCCAGATCCTGAATTTCGGCAATCCGGCGCCGCTGGATGTTCAGGTCAGCGGCACCAGGCTCGAGGAAACCGAGGCTTTTGCTCTGCGCATTCTGCGCCAGATCCGCGACATTCCGGGCCTGGTGGATGCGCGGATGCAGCAGTCGAGCAATCAGCCCAAGCTGAGGGTGGATGCCGACCGCTCCCGCATGGCCCAGTTGGGCTTGACCGAGCGCGATGTGACCAACGCTTTGGGCACGGCTCTGGCGGGCACCTCGCAATCGGCGCCCAACTACTTCCTGAATCCGAAGAACAATGTCTCTTACCAGATGCAGGCGCAGATGCCGGAGTACAAGATAGACTCGCTGGAGGCGCTGCAGAACTTGACGATAACGCCCGCGGGCGGTGGCAACCCGCAAATCCTGGGCGGTATCGCCAAATTCAGCCGCACCCAAGGCTCGGCGGTGGTGACGCATTACAACATTCTGCCGACGATTGATCTCTACGCCACGACCCAGGATCGCGATCTGGGCGCGGTGGCGAGCGATGTGCAGAAAGTGATTGATGCCAACACCAAATATCTGCCGCGGGGCGCCACTGTCACGCTGCGCGGCCAGATCGATACCATGCGCACGTCCTTCTCCGGGCTGTTCTGGGGTCTCTTGGCGGCGGTGGTGCTGATCTATCTGCTGATCGTCGTGAACTTCCAATCCTGGACCGATCCCTTCGTCATCATCACCGCACTTCCGGCTGCCCTGGCGGGCATCGTCTGGATTTTGTTTTCCACGGGCACGACCTTGTCGGTGCCGGCACTGACCGGGGCCATCATGTGCATGGGGGTGGCGACGGCGAACTCGATCCTGGTGATCGCTTTTGCCCGTGAGCGTCTGGCGGCCCATGGTGACGCGGTGCTTGCGGCGGTGGAGGCCGGCGTGACGCGGTTCCGCCCGGTCTGCATGACGGCGCTGGCCATGATCATCGGCATGACGCCCATGGCATTGGGAATGGGCGATGGCGGCGAACAGAATGCGCCGCTGGGCCGCGCGGTGATCGGGGGTCTGGTCTTCGCCACCTGCGCCACTTTGCTATTCGTGCCGGTGGTGTTCAGCATCATTCATGGCCGGCGGGCCGCCAAGGCAGCGGCGCGCAAGAAGGAACTGGAGCCTGGAGAAGCCTATGCCTGACAAAAATCCCGGTGTCGGGCCGCGCAATCCCGGGCTCAGCAAACCGCAGCATCATGAGCCCCAGCCGGACCGGACGGGTTGGGGCCGGCTGGCCGTGACCGCGGCGATCGTCGTTGCCGTTATCGGGATCGGCTGGCGATGGTGGAGCGGCCGCAACCCCGCGGAAACGACCGAAGATCAGTCGGTGCCCACCGTGCAGGTGATCAAGATCAAGATGGCCAAGAATGGGGGCAACCTCACCTTGCCGGGCGATCTTCAGGCCTTCGCCAGCGCGCCCATCCATGCCCAGGTCAGCGGCTATGTGCAGAAGTGGTTTTTTGATATCGGCGCCAAGGTGAAGAAAGGCGATCTGCTGGCGCAGATCGATCCGCGCACCTATGAGGCCGCCCTGGCCCAGGCCAAAGGCATGCTGGCGCGCGACAGCGCCAATCTGGCCAATGCGCGGGTGGATCTGAACCGCTACCAGGCCCTTGCGGCCCAGAGCGCCATCTCGGCCCAGCAGCTTTCCACCCAGCAAGCCACGGTCGGCGCCCAGGCCGGCATTGTCGCCTCCGATCAGGCGCAGGTGTCACAGGCTTCCATCAACCTGGCCTATACGCGGATCGTCGCGCCTTTCGACGGCATCGTCACCAGCCGCGCCGTGGATGTGGGCAATCTCGTCACCGTGGGAACGCCGACCGCGACGCCGCTCTTTACCGTCGCCGACCAGAGCAAGCTGCGCCTGTATGTGCGCGTCCCGCAGAATTACGCGCCTTATATCCGGGATGGCATGACGGTGAGTTTCACGTCGCCGCAATATCCCGGGAAGCTGTTTCACGCCAAACTGGTCGCCAACGCCAATGCCGTGGCCAGCGCCACGGGCACCATGCTGTTGCAGTTCGCCGCCGACAATAGCGATGGCGCGCTGCAGGCCGGCGCCTATGCGGAAGTGAAGTTCCCGCTTCCTGCCGGCGCGAATGGCATTCGCGTTCCGGCCACCGCTTTGATTTTCCGTGATGCGGGCATGCAGGTGGCGAAGGTCGACGCCACGGGCCACGTCAAGCTCCAGACCGTCACGATCGCCCGTGACCTTGGCGCCTCGGTGGACATTTCCAGCGGCGTTTCGCCCAGGGATCGCATCATAGACAATCCCGCCGATGCGCTGCAGGACGGCGATGAAGTGAAAGTGGCGGAGGCCGCACCCCCTGACGCAAAGCCGGCCAAGGCGGAGTGACGCGCCCGGTGTCGTGGTTTCGACACTAGCCCATCCGGTCCGGATCGCTTAGCGTCTGGCCTCAAAAGAGGAGGCCGCCATGACGCATGGGCTGACACGACGCATCTTTATGGGGGCGGCGCCGGCGCTGATTGGCATTCGGCCGGCCATGGCGGCTCCCAAGCGCATCACCACCCTTGCCGGGATTGGCGCCCAGGGCGCGGCCACGGACGGCGAAGCGGTGGCCACCGCCAAGCTGAACCAGCCCTATGGCGTGGAGACGGGCCCCGACGGCTCCATCTATTGGGCTGATTTCGGCAGCAACCGGGTGATGCGGCTGGATCGCCGTGCCGGCAAGGTGTTCGTGGTCGCGGGAACCGGCGAGAAAGGGCATGCCGGCGACGGCGCCGCAGCCCAGACCGCGGTGCTCAGCGCGCCGCACGAAGTCCGTTTCGACAGCAAGGGCAACATGTACGTCGCCGAACGCGATGCCCATGTCGTGCGCTTTGTTTCGAAAGCGGGCGCGATTTCCACTCTGGTCGGCACCGGCGCGCCCGGATTTGGCGGCGATGGCGGTCCCTCCGACAAGGCTCAACTGAACCAGCCCCACAGCATCGTGCTGGACCGGCGCGACAATCTTTTCATATGCGACATCAAGAATAATCGCATCCGCAAGCGCGACGTCGCGACCGGCCTGCTGACGACTTTCGCGGGCGACGGCACCACGGCGGATACGCCGGATGAGGCGCCGCTGACGGCGGCGCTGAACGGGCCGCGCTCCATAGACATCGGTCCCGACGGGACCATGTATCTGATCCTGCGCGAGGGCAACAAAGTCTATGCGCTTGATCCCAAGGCCGGCCGCCTTCGTCATCTCGCCGGCACCGGCGCGAAAGGCTATGCCGGCGATGGCGGCCCGGCGCGCACCGCCCTGTGGAACGGTCCCAAGGGCATCGCCTACGCGCCCGATGGCAGCCTCTATATCGCCGACACGGAAAGTCACGTCATCCGCAGAGTGTCGTTGCGCGATGGGATCGTGACAACCGTTGCCGGCACCGGCGCGCGCGGCGACGGACCGGACGGTGATCCGCTCAAATGTGCCCTGGCGCGGCCGCATGGCGTGCATGTCAGTGGCGGACTGCTGTTGATCGGGGATGCGGAAAACAATCGCATCCGCGCGCTGGAAATTTGAAGCAGGGGCGGGGCATGAAATTCCTTGTTTGGGGCACCGTGTTCGCCACCGTCGCGGTGCTGGGTGTCGAGGCCCAGCCCAGCGGGGGCGCGTGCGAGGCGCTGGCAGGATTGAAACTGCCGCAAGTTGTCATCACGCAGGCGGTGACGGTTGCGGCGCGCAGCCCCCTCCCTGCTTATTGCAAGATCCTGGGCAGTGCCCATCCCACAAGCGATTCCGATATCCGCTTCGAAGTCGCGATCCCGGAGGACTGGAACGGCCGCTATCTGCAGGTCGGCAATGGCGGTTTTGCCGGCGTCATTCCGGAGCGGGGCATTCTGCTCGGCCTGACCCAGGGTTATGCCGCGGCCGGCACCGATGACGGGCATCAATCGACCGTCAATACCGATGCCAGCTGGGCGCTGGGCCATCCGGAAAAGCAGATCGACTTCGGCTATCGCGCCCTGAAGGAGACAACCGACGCCGCCAAGGCGATCATCCAGGCTTACAAGGGCTCGGCGCCGCGCTTTTCCTATTTCCAGGGCTGTTCCGATGGTGGCCGCGAAGCCTTGATGGAAGCGCAGCGTTATCCCAGAGACTTTGATGGCATCGTCGCCGGCGATCCGGCCAACAATTGGACTCATCTGCTCGCCGGCGCCGCCTGGGGCTATCAGGCGCTGACCGCGACACAAGGCAGCGCTCTGACGATGGAGAAACTCAAGCTGGTCGAGGCCGAAGCCGTCAAACAGTGCGGTGACCAGGATGGGGTGATCGAGGATCCTCTGTCGTGCCGGTTCAGGCCCGAAAAGCTGTTGTGCCGTGCCGGTGATAGCCCATCCTGCCTTACGGGCGCACAGCTTTCCGCCCTGCGAAAAATCTATGATGGGCCGCGCAATCCGCGCACTAGGGAGAAAATCATATCCGGCTTTTCGCCGGGCGGCGAAGGCGAGCCGAATGGTTGGGGCCGCTGGATCACCGGCGAAGGCAATGACCCCAAGCAATCCCTGATCTATCAGTTCGGCGGCAATTTTTTTGGCTATGTTGTCCAGGGCGCGCGGGACTTTGATCTGAAGCAGATAAATTTCGATAGGGATATCGCCGCAGCGGACGCGAAATTTTCACCCGTCTTCGCCAGCCATGATACGGATATGTCCGCGTTCCGCGATCATGGCGGCAAGCTGATCCAGTATCATGGCTGGGCCGATCCCGCGATCCCCGCGCTGGACTCCGTGGACTATTACCGGTCGGTGCAGAAGAAGATGGGTCCCACCGGCAGCTTTTACCGGCTGTTCATGGCGCCGGGCATGCTTCATTGTGGGGGCGGTCCCGGTCCCAACGCCATCGCGGCTCTGCCGGCCCTGGCGGCCTGGGTGGAGCACAACAAGGCGCCGGAGTTTCTGGTCGCGACCAAATATCAGGGCGATGATCCCTCAGCGTCGGTGGTGCGTCAGCGTCCGCTTTGTTCGTTTCCCGCCCGCGCCCAATGGGACGGCCAGGGCGACCGGAGCAAGCTGGAAAGCTATCGCTGCCTGGCGCCCAAAGCCTGAGCGGCGATTGCTACTTCTGCGCCATGGCGACAGGCGTGCCGCCCTTGAGCCGGTTCAGGCCCTCAATGCTGGCCTTGGCCCATTTGCGGAACAGGCTCTTGAAGTTCGCTTTGTTGGTGGTGCTGTTGCGCAGATAGGGCTGGGTATCGCCGGCCACGCGCCGGTCTAGCGCGCGGCCCAGAAGCGCGCCTGACTGGGAATCGCGCGCTTCCACCACCAAAGTCGCCTCGCCCGCTTCCCAGGAGGCGGAATAGGTGCGACCCGACGAGCGGATATCAGGCGAACTGACGGTCAGGTCGATCACGCCGGTCCTGACGCGCAGGACATCGGGCCCAGGAGTCTGCACGACCTGATACCCGGCTTTCTGATATTCTTCGGCGAAGATGTCGCCGAAATTGCTGCTGACCAGCCCGATGGCGCGATTGATATCGTCATCGTCGACCCGCTGCGAGATCGAACCGGTAGATTGGTTGTAGTCGCGCGCCCAGTTCTTGCGGAAGGCCACTTCGGTCTTGTCCAACATGACCTTGCTGTAGGGCTGGAAATTGGCGCCGGGCAGAAGATAGAGCCGCGCGCTCCGGCTGGATTTGACCAGTTTCAGATCGTCCCAGGTGGTCGGCGGTTCGGCGGCGATGACGGCGGGAACCGCGCCTCCCAGCAGGACTAGTGCGATAAAAGAGGCGGTAAGGATACGAATCTTCATCAGGCGCTCCATCTGAAGCTTGGGATTGGCGCGCTGTTCCATTGATCTCATCGGCAAGAACCCCGGGATGAAACGGGATCGAAACCTGATGCGAAGGCATGAGACGGGCGCGAGGCCCAGGCCGGTTCGAATCTGTCCGTCAGATTGCGCGTGTCACGGATGGGCAAAAATTGGACCTAGGTCCAACCCTTGCGAGCATGCCGGCCGCGAGGAGCGTTGACCCAAGGTCTCACTGTTCGCGCGCGGTTCATGGAGGAATAGTCACTGACCAATAGCGGAGAGCTCGCAGGGCATCGCTCCGACGCGGAGTTGAACGATGAAAAACTTCCAGCTTGCTCTCGTCATTATTCTCGTTGCCGCGGGCGTCGTCGCCGCGTCCGCTCAAACCACCAAGTCCGAGCGCTGCGACCATTATGCCAAGGACGCCATGGCTTCGACACCGACCTCTACCGGGCCCGCGCGGGGCGCGGCGCGTGGCGCAATCGTGGGCGGCATTTTCGGCAATGCCGGCGCCGGCGCGGCGACCGGCGCGGTGGTCGGCACCGCGCGGCGCGTCAATCAGAAGTCGCGTTCCTATCAGTATTATTACGACAGCTGCATGGCCCGCTGAAGCGCGAGATTTTAATGCGCCGGGGCGGCCGTCTGGGCGATGGTGGCCAAGAGGTCGGTGGCCTGAAGCGGTTTGCGCAGAAAGGCGCTGGCGCCGGCATTCAGGCATGTATCGCGCAAGGTGGGATCATCCTGTGCCGTGATCATGATGACCGGGGTCTTCAGGCCCGTTTTGCGCAGATGACTCAGGACCTCCAAGCCATCCAGGCCCGGCATGTACATATCCAGGATGATGCAATCGGGATCGAAGACGGGGATGGCATCGAAAAGCTCCATGCAATTGGCGAAGCAGCCGCTGGCCATGCCCGACGCGCTGACCAGCCGGCTGATGGCTGTGCGGACGGAAGGATCGTCATCCAGGATCGCCACGCGCAGGCATTGTCCGGGCGCGGTCCCCGGCTCTGTTGCAGCGGCCTGATGGGCAGCGGACGCCGCCTCGAACAGGGCGAGCTTGGGCTGCGTCATTTCTCTCCCGCCTGCTCCAACCGTTCGGCGATACGCACCAGGGCCGCCACGGACCGCACCTGCATTTTTTCCATGACCCGGCCGCGATGAACCTTGGCGGTTTTCTCGACGATCCCAAGGTCGAACGCGATCTGCTTGTTGAGCCGCCCGCGTACGATTTGCGCCATGACCTCGCGCTCGCGAAGCGTCAAGCTTTCATAGCGCCGGCGCAGTTCTTCGACCTCCTGCCGGTTCGCCCGCGCTTTGCGGTCCGTATCGATTGCCTGCTCCACCGCCGCCAGCAGCGCCTGATCGGAAACCGGCTTGCTGAGATAGTCCAGCGCCCCCGCTTTCATGGCCTGGACGGAAACCCGAACATCGTCGCAGCCGGTCAGAAAGATAATGGGTCTGGGCTGAGCGCCCAGCATCAGCCGTTCCTGCAGCACGATGCCGCTCATCTTGTCCATGCCCACATCGATCACGGCGCAACCGGGAACATCGGGGTCGTGGGCGGAGAGAAAATCGAGAGGCGACAGAAATGTCCGCGTCGAGAAGCCGGCGCTGTTGAGAAGGCGCTTGAGCGCGGTCAGCACGCTGGGATCGTCATCCACCACGAATATCTGGGGTGCTTGCGCGGGGATCACGGCTTTTCCTGTATCAGCGGCAGGGCGACATGGAAGGTCGCGCCGCGGCCCGGATTGTTCTGGGCCCAGATGCGGCCCTTGTGGGACAGGACGATGGCGCGGCTGATCGGCAGGCCAAGCCCCACGCCCTGCGTCTTGGTCGAGATGAAAGGCTCGAACAGCCGGCTCAGGACATCGGGCTCGATGCCCTGACCGGTATCGGTGACCGCCAGATGCGCGCATGGTCCTTCGATCCGGTCGGTCGTGATCAGGATCATGCCGCCCTTGTCGCCGGCCATGGCGTCGGCCGCATTGAAGATGAGGTTGAGCAGAAGTTGCTGAAGCTGGATGGGATCGCCCGTCACCGGCAGACGTGCCTCATCCGCGGCGCAGGAGATCGCCACTCGGCGGGTGATCATCTCGTTATGCACCAGCTCGAGCGTTTCCCGCACGATGTCGTTCAGGTCCAGCACCTGGCTGTGGAACTCGCCTGGCTTGAGCAGGCTGCGCAGATGCTGGATCACTGCGGCGGCGCGGGTATCGTCCTGAATGATGTCACTGATGACGGCCCGGATCTCGGTCATATCGAGATCCTCATGCTCCACCATGCGCTGCAGGGCCTGCGCATTGCTGAGGATGGCGGTCAGGGGCTGCTTCAGTTCATGCGCCAGCGCGCCGCCGAGCTGTCCCAACAGACCGACCCGGGTGAGGTGAGTCAGGGAATGACGCAGGTTGGCGGCTTCGGCCAGGGTCTCGTGCTGCGCCGTAATGTCGATCACCGATCCGGACACCTGATCTTCTTCGATCTCGCTCGCGCCATTGATATGGAATCTCACCCAGCCGGTGCCGCTTTCACGGATCAGCCGGCATTCGCATTCCCACTCGTCCCGCTTCTGCGCTGCCTCCCTTACCAGACCGGAGAACCGGCTCCGGTCTTCGGGATCGAGAGGCGCAGCGAGGTCTTCCAGTGTTCCCTCATTTTGCTGCAGGCCGAGAATTTCCAGGAAGGTGGCGTTGGCCCAGAACCGGTCCCTGACCGCTGTCCAGCCCCACAAACCGATGCCGGCATTTCGCGCCGCCTGGGTGATGTGCTGGACGCTTTCGCGCACCAGCTTCTCCCGTTCGCGATTCACCCGCGCCAGTTGGGCGGCGCTGAGCGTCATCACCGCGGCTGAGCCGGTCAGGAGAATGGCAACGCCGTCGCGGTAGGCGGACAAACCTTCGGTTTTGAAAATCTCTCCCAGCGCAAACAGGCACAGAAGAATAGCGGTGATCAAAAGACTGATGATGAGGCGGCGGGGCAGGCCGGAGCCTGCAGAGAATGGTAAAAAAGTCAGGCTTTCCGGAGAAAGATGCGCGAAGACCGAGTTCAGGGCTTTCGCGGTTGGCGAGATGGGCGAACCCTTCTCTAAGCCCCTCATGGCATGCCCCAATGCAGCCGACGGTTTGCCCGGGCGTAACCTTAGGTCGTTTCCCGGTCCTAGGACAACCGCGTATTTCCTATACATGAGCTATGGTTCATCTCAGCGTTCGCATTACTGCTTAGTTGTTAATGACTTTGTTTCACTTGGATCAAATGTGCGGGAATGCGGCGGGCGGGCCGACAATACATGTGACTGACTATTGGTCACTCTGAGAGTGAAACGCAGTCCACGGATCAATCGGACCCTGCCCAATTCCATTCCGCAACGATCCGGCCGCTTTGCCATAAGGTGAATAAGAGCGCGTGTTTTGTCTGGATCGAACTTGGACCAAAGTCCCATAGAGGTGCGCCCGGCAAAGGTTCAGGCTGCCATCTGTGTAACGGCGCGCTCATTGTTCGAGCGCAGGTTTTCTCCGATCCCCAGCGGGTCGTTTTCCCCCGACCCGACACCTGGCGGGCCCTCAAAAAGGGCCCGCCATTTTTCTTATCCCCCGAATTGAAATGGATCGCCGCAGTTGGACCATTGTCCAATAGTGGTGGGATCATCCCCAATTATTATGGGCCTCGACGGATGGCCCTTCGCCCTGCCCAGCCCCCTGGAAAGGTCAACCGTCTCTCCCGCGCCAGCGGGCTGCCGGAAAGGATCTGAAATGTCGCCCCCCGACCTTCACGTCCGTCTCCGGCGGGAATTGAATGCCCACCCCGGCAGCCCGCTGGCGCTTAGTTTTCTCCTTCCGTCGATGTCGCGACCGGTCTGCGCCGATGGCTGGCGCATGCCGTGAAGCCGCTGCTGCTGTCCATGTCGAGCGCGGCCTTTCCGAACCGCTCTGCCAGCCGCGAGGAACGTGACCTGTTCGGCGGCGGGCCGGTCCTGGGGCGCTTTTGGGGCGGTGTCGCAAAAATGGATTCGCGTACGCTGCGGTTGGCGGTCGCCGCCATGGCGATCGGCTGGCTGCCGCCCTGCCTGATGGCGGCGATGCAGTCACTCGCGACCGGCGATGAGAGCCTGCACAGTTTTCTCACCGACTATGGCGTGTTGGCGCGCTCGCTGATCGCCGCGCCGCTTCTGATCCTCGGGCAGGCTGTGGCGGGCCCGCTGCTGGGCGCCATCGTGCGCCATTTCCGCGAAGCGGGCCTGGTGAGCACGGCGGATGTCAGCAGATATTGCGACATCGTCCGCTCCACGCGCCGCTTGCGCGATTCGACGATCATTGAAGTCATCATCGCTGTTGCCGGCTTTGTGCTCGCCGCCATGTTCTGGACCGTGCCCGCGCCGCTTCTGCCTGCCTGGCATCACGCCGGTTCGGGGGCCCCGTCCGCAGCCAGCTGGTGGCACGAGTTTGTCAGCCTGCCCATCCTCAGCCTGTTGCTGCTGGGCTGGCTTTGGCGACTCGGCCTATGGACGCGGTTTCTCTGGAAAGTGTCGCGCCTGGATCTGCTTTTGATTCCGTCCCATCCCGACGGCGCGGCCGGACTGAGGTTCATTGGTCTGTCCCTGGAAGCCCTGGTGCTGCCGGCCTTCGCCCTCAGCAGCGTCATAGCGGGGCCTCTCGCCAACCGGGTGGTGCATGGCGGCGCGCAGATCGCTACCTTCCGCGCCCCGGTTCTAGCTTTCACCGTGCTTCTGCTGGTGCTGCTGGCCGGTCCCTTGTTGCTGTTCACCGACAAGCTGCTGGCCGCCATGCAGCAGGGCATACTGGCCTATGGCGCTATGGCACGGGACCTGGGGCTCAGGCTGGAACAACGCTGGCTGGGAAAGCCTGTACGAGACGACGCGTTGGACGCCAATGATTTTTCCGCTGCCACCGATCTCTATTCCATCGTCAGCAACGTCCATGCGATGAACATCTTGCCGCTGGGCCTGCGCAATCTCGCGGCCATCGTGATTGCCACGCTGCTGCCCTTTCTGCCGGTGGTGCTTCTCGCGATGTCGCCGCTGGCGCTGTTCAAGAAGCTGAGCGAATTCATCCTCTGACCGCGCGGCGCGGCATTAGACCTATGTCCAATCCAGCATTTACCACGGCCTTCCTATGGTGGCTTTCTGCCGATGGAGCTGTGGATGTCGCGCGTTCTAGCGTTTCTGTCATTCGTCTGTCTGATTTTTTGCGTGAGCACCGGATCCGCACAGGCCGCTTCCAAGACACAGGACGACCGTCCCTGGCCGCGGCAATATAACGTCAACGGAACGCAGTTCTCCGTCTACCGGCCGGAACTGGATAGCTGGACCAACAACCAGCTTCAGTGCCGCGCGGTGATGGCGGTGAGGACTCCGGCGGTGACGGACGACACCGGCAAGCCGCAGGAGCCGCATCGCTACGGCGTGGTCTGGCTGAAGGCGCGCACCGAGACTGACAAGCAAGGGCGTCTGGTCACCCTGAATGACGTGGCCGTGACAAAGATCAACTTTCCCACTGCCAGGGATCAGGAAGCGCAATACCAGTCGATGCTGCAGAGCGTGACGGCGGGCAAGAGCCTGACGGTGAGCCTAGACCAGCTCGAGGCCGCCCTGGCGATCGCCAATAGCAGGAAGGCACAGCCGCTTCAGGTGGGCCACGCGCCCCCGGATATCATCTTCGCCTTTTCGCCGGCTGTTCTGGTGCGCGTGGACGGCGAGCCCGTCTGGCGCGACAGCGGCGTGGCGGGGGTCGAAAAGGCCATCAACACACGGGCGCTGCTGCTGCGCTTTCAGGGCCGCTTATATCTGGGCTATGCTGGCCATTGGGCTGTTTCCAGCGCGCTCCATACAGGCTGGACACCAGCGCCGGGCGTGCCGCCGCCGCTGCTTCAACTCATGCAGGCGGCCGAGGCGACCAACCAGGCGCCATCGCGTGACGATATTCCGCCCAGTCTTGCGGAAGAATTCAGCAACGGAAGATTTCCAACCATCCATGTCCGCACCCGTCCGGCCGAAGTGATTTCCATCAACGGCGATCCGCGGTTCACTGCGATTGACGGCACCGGCCTCAGCTATGTGAGCAACACGGCCGCGGACGTGTTCGTGGCCGCCGGCGCCGGTCACATCTGGTATGTGCTGATTTCAGGCCGCTGGTTCAGCGCGCCTTCCAGCAAAGGGCCCTGGCATTATATCGCCGCCAACACGCTACCGCCGGATTTCGCCCATATTCCGCAAGACAGTCCCAAGGGCGCCGTGCTGGCGTCGATCGCGGGCACGCCGCAAGCTCGCGAAGCGGTGATAGCCGACGCCGTTCCGCAGACCGCCAAGGTCGACCGGTCCATGCTGACTTTTCAGGCGCGCTATGACGGCAAAGCACAGTTCCGTCCGCTGGCGGGTACGAAGAACCTGACCTATGCCGTCAACAGCGCCGTTCCCATTCTCGAGGTGCCGGGCCACGGCTATTATGCGCTCAGCGATGGCGTCTGGTTTGTCTCCGAAGCCTCGCCAGAGGGGCCGTGGGTGGTAGCCAGCAGCGTACAGGCGGATGTCTATGCGATCCCGCCGTCCTCCCCACTGCACTATGTCACCTATGTGCGGATCTATGGCAGCAGCGGCCGCTATGTCTATGTCGGCTACACGCAAGGCTATTACGGCACGGTGGTATCCAATGACACGGTGGTGTATGGCACCGGCTATCCCTGTTCCGGCTGGGTCGGAACGGATTGGTATGGCTGCGCCGAAACCTATGGCTATGGCGCGGCGCTCGCTTACGGATCGGCCGTCGGCTGGGGCATGGCGTTCGGCTGGGGCTGGGATTATCCCTGGTACAATCCATGGTGGGGGCCATGGAGCGGCTATTACCCCGGCTATTTCCCTTACGCCTATGGCGGCGCCGCCGCCTGGAATGTGTATGGCCGCTGGGGCAACAGCGTGGTGGCGGGAACGCGCGCCGCCTGGGCCAATCCCTGGACCGGCAATGCCGGCCGCGCCGGCGCGGGCGGCTTCTATAATCCCTATACCGGCGGCCGCGGTTATGGGTATGTGGCTCGCAATATCAACGCCACTACGGGCCGCGCCACGGCGGGGGCCGGCGGTATCGCGCGGGGTCCGGTCGGCGCGACCGCGGCCGGCGCGTTCAACACCACCGGATCCGGTGGCGATGCGCAGGGCACGGGTTACGCCCGCGCCAGCGACCGCACCGGAGAGGTTCATCGTGGCGGCGCTCTGGACATCAACGGCAACATCTATGCCGGGCGCGACGGCAATGTGTATCGCAACACCGAGAGCGGTTGGGAGAAGACGGGCGCCGATAGCCGCTTTGCCGGCAGCCCGCCCGCTACCGGTCTTGATGGTGAGCGTATCGCGCGCCAGCGGGGTTCCGAGCGCGAAGCGGCCGTGAACAATTTCCAGCGCAATGGCGGATTCAGTCCAGGCGGCGGCGACTATGGCAGCCTGACCAGGTTCGGCAGCATGGGCGCGCGCGCCGGCGGCGGCTTTCGCGGCGGAATGCGCGGCGGCGGCGCACGTCGGCGCTGATCCTATTGGACCTTGGCCTTATTGGGCGTGCCGCATCATTCTCTTAAAAGCGTCTCATGACGGAACGGCTTCGCACCATTCTTCTCATTGCGACCCTGATGGCTGCAACCGTTGGCGCGGCCGCCGCAATCATGAGACTGGCGCCCGCCGATGGCGCGCGTCCGGCCGTGATGATCGTCCGCCCAGGCCACGCGCCGGTGCAGTGGCACGGCTGGGAACTGATCCCGCCCGCCGAGAGCGGCACCTGCGAGAAGGAAGGCTATGATGCCTGCAGCGACGAACCGGACGGTGATGACGACGGGCTCGATGCATCTGATACCAATGAGCCAGTCCTAATTTAGCGGGCTGATCTGACAGGCCTTATCTGCCGTCAAGCTTGGCCAGCAGCAGCCCGTCGCGGCCGTAGCGATCAGGCCGAAAGCCGACGCTGCCATCGTCGCCGGCGATCGCGGTCCAGTACAGCAGATAAACGGGCAGGGGACGCGCCAGTGGCAAGGTCTGGGTCACGCCGGATTGCAGCGCGTCGTCAAGGGCTCCGTCGTCGCCCAGTGCGAGCCGCGCCAGCCGGTCGATCTGTTCGACCCGGATGCAGCCGTTGCTGGCTTCGCGCATGGGCTTCTGGAACAGCGCCTTGCCAGGCGTGTCGTGCATGTAGACGTCAAACGGGTTGGGCATGTCGAACATCATACGGCCCAGCGCATTGTCCGGTCCCGGCGGCTCGCGAAGTTGATAGGGCAGGTGCCCGGCAGAGACCTTGCGCCAGTCGACGGTCGCGTCCGGCGGTGCATCTATCAGGCTCATATTGCGCTTGGCCAGATAATTGGCGTCGCGCTTCAGCTGGGGCAGAAACTGACGCGCGGCGATGTCGTCGGGAATGTCCCAGGCGGGATTCGCGATCAGCGAAATTGCCACTGTGCGCTCGATCGGCGTTGGCGTTGTCTTCTTGCCGATGATCACTTTGGAATGCAGGGCGATGTCGTCGCCATCCATCAGGTCCAGGCTTTGGTCCGGTACATTGACTTCCACGCGCCGCCGTTCGATCTGCGCGGGCATCCAGCGCCACCGTTCCAGGTTGGCGATGATCTGGCGGACGCGCACCGTCACCGGAACGTTCAGCTCACGCAGCGTGTCGGCGCCCAGCTTGCCGTCCGGGGTGAGGCCGTTGCGCTCCTGATAGCGCATCAGTGCCGCCTGCAGCTCCTCCGGCGCGAACGGCACCCGGCCCGCCAAAGACGGGTCCTCGATCATCAGGCGATAGCCGAGCTGCTGCTCGCCGGTGACCACCGGCCAACCGCCGCGGGTGGCGAGGGCGCGGTAGAAGGCCAGCGCGCCCACCAGGCGCTGATACTGCGGGCGGGCCGGCGGCAGGGTGTCGAGCAGCGTGACCAGGCGATGGCGGGCAAGCGCTCTAGCCAGCACCGGCGCGAAATCGAAATTCTGCGATGGCAGCCGCGCATCCTTGTAGATGGATGGGCGCAGCCGCCCCGTTCGCACATCGTTGGCATAACGGATCAACGCTGTGGTAAGCGTCAGGTCGAATTGAGAGCTGCCCGGCTCGCCATGCACGAGATAGTCGAGAGGCCGCAAGCCTTGCTCCCAGGCCTGCGCCAGCACGCTGCGGACCAGGAAGATATCTGCGGGATCAACCCAGGCGGCGGTGAAATTGCGGTCCAGATAGAAGGAAAGGACCTGCTGCTCTAGTGGTGATTGCACCTGGCCGGCGCGATCCAGCAGCAGATTCTGCAGCGTGTCGGAAATGCCGACAGCAGGCTGTGCCACGGACGTGCCGGTCAACAACAGGAGGCTGAAACACAGGGCTGCTGATCGGCATCGCCACATGCCGCGATTGAACCGCCGCGGGGCGCGGCCGCGCTGTTGGACCTAGGTCTAATTGAGACCGGTCTGACGGACGGCAATGCTCCTTCCCGCGGAAATTATCTCCGGGACGCGATCATCAAAGGAGTCTCATCGTCATGAAGAAGCATTTGCATATCCTCATGCTGGCCGGCGCGGCTACTACGCTCTTTGCATTGGGCGGCTGTGCCACGAAGGAAGAGGTTCAGCATGCCCAGTCCACGGCCGACACGGCGCTCAGCACCGCGCAAGGTGCGCAAGCCGCCGCCGGCCAGGCCCAGCAGACGGCCTCGCAGGCTTTGGGCGCAGCCCAGAATGCGCAGCAAAGCGCGGATCGGGCCAATACGGCCGTCGGCGCCCTCGACACCAAGGTGAACGGCATCCAGTCGGATGTGAACAGCCTGAAGGAGCAACGCGTCGCTCGCCGCGGACCGCGCGGCTAGGCGAACACGGGATCAATCCCGGACATCATCTGCAAAACATCCATGCGATCTCGAAGGGGGGCCGGCAAGCGGCCCCCTTTTTATTTCGGATCTGGTCTGCGTGAAGGGCCCGCCGCGCGGCGGACGGTGCGGGGCTTTGGACCAATGGACCGTCTTTGCGGTGATTTTTCAGAGTCGCGCCAGTTTGCGCGCCAGTTTTGTGCATCAGTTTGAAGGTTTTCGCATTTCGCAATGTCGCCGTCCGTTAGCGTTCAGATTTTCATCGGTCTTCCCCTCATTGCCCTGGTGTTCTCGATTTTGGAGCAATGCCGTCCGCTGGCGCGTCAGCGCCTGTTCCGGCAAGGCTGGAAGGCCGATATCGCCTATTACGCCCTGGGCAGCATTCTCGGCCAGCTTTCGAGCGCCGGCAGTCTGGCGGTCCTGCTGGTGTTGCGGCACGCCACCGGTCTGGATTTTGGGGGGCTGGCGGCACACCAGCCGGATTGGCTGCAGGTCGTGGAAATCGTCCTCATCAGCGATTTTTCGGGATATCTGTTTCATCGGCTGTTGCACAGCAGCCGTTGGCTATGGCGCTTTCACAGGGTCCACCACAGTTCGCGCCAGATGGATTGGCTGGCTGCGGCGCGCCTTCATCCGGTCGACAAGCTGCTGGGAGATTTCGTCCAGCTCGTTCCGCTGCTTTGCCTGGGCTTCGCGGACCAGCCGCTGCTGATCTATGCCGCGATCCTGGGATTTCAGATGTTCCTCAATCACGCCAATGTCCGGGTCAATCTCGGTCCCTTGCGCTGGGTCATCGCCGGACCGGATTTTCATCAATGGCATCACTGTGAGAATCCCGCCGCCTATAACAGGAATTTCGCGCCGCATCTGGTGATCTTTGACCGCCTGTTCGGAACGGCCCACATCCCGCAAGGCCGGGTCAGGCCCTGGAAATATGGGGTCCGTGAAAAGACCCCCGAAGGATTCTGGCGCCAATTGCTCCATCCCTTTCGCGAGACAGTGCGCGCCACCCGTCATCTGCGCCTGACGAGGAATTTCGAGATTCAAAAGTCGTGGGATCGCCTTCGGGCTGAACTGCGCATGGCAGAAGCCTCGTGCCTGCTGGGCGCCGCGCTGCTGTTCGCGGTGCTGAAGAACTGAGCTCCAGATACGATCCTCGCCTGCTCCGGGCCGGGCGCGAGCCGCAAGCTAGACCAAGGTCCAATGACGCGCCTGGACAGAAATGTCCGCTGCAACGTTCAGAAATAGATCAGACATGCCGATGCGGCATTCCCCATCTGTTTGTTGGCATGTCGGGTTTCATCACGCAAAGAAGTTGGAGACAGAGATGAGAAAGACATTTGGCGGATTCGGTGTGGCATTGCTCCTTCTGCTGCCGGGCGTGATGGCGCCCGCATGGGCAGCGCCGGAAAGCGAGCAGATCACGGTGGATGGTCCTTATACCGTTCGCCAGGAGGTAACCAAGCGCGGCATGGGCGGGGAGCTCGCGGAACAGATTCTCTCCGTTTCACAGAATGTTGGCTATTCCGATCTTGACCTCACCAAGCATGCCGATGTGGAAAGGCTGCGGGATCGGGTGAGGACCGCGGCCAAGGACTCGTGCAGGGAACTGGATCGCCGCTTCCCCGTGTCGACCTATATTCCGCTTACGTCCCGGAGCTGCGCCAGAGATGCCCTCCGCGATGGCCTGGCACAGGTGGATGCGGTAGCCGCCAAGTCCGTGGCAAGCGCGGACAGGCGTCAGACCTTGGCGCGGCAGGACACAAGTCCGCTCCAATAGAATAAGGTTGGACCGCTGTCCGCGGTGTATCACCGGGCAGCGGTCCAGCTGAAAGCATGCGACACCGCATCGCTTTGTGCCGCCGGCATGTGCGGAAGCCTTACGGCCTCTTCATGAATCAACTTTCAGCGCGCGAAAAGCTTCCCTTCATCTGGCCCCGTTAGGGGAAGGGAGCCTGGGCCGCGTTGGGGATTTTTGTTGAGCACATATATGCCGACGCGCCGTGCACAAGGTGCGCTTTTCCGGTTGCTCGCGCTAAGCGTCTCACCGATTGCGCTGACAGCAGCCATTCCTGAGGCGAAAGCCCAGACGATTGGCTCGGGGCAGACCGTGCAGGCCTCGACCTTGGGGACCGGCACCGCCGCTTTTCAGGGGGGCACCCTGGTGGTGGACAAGACCGCAACCTTCGGCAGCAACTTCAACATAGCGGAGGCCACGGCGACCGCACTCGCCAACACCATCGACGCGCACGGCAATGTCGGTACTTTTTCCGGCATATTCGCCGATTCTACCGTCGGTGTGGGTGGGCCGCTGACAATCACCGATACCGTCGGCGGCGGTCAGATCGTACTTACTGGCATCAACACCTATTCGGGCGCCACCACCATCAATGCCGGCGCCGCCCTGGCGCTGTCAGGCGCCGGCGTGATCCCGCTGTCCAAAAGTGTGCAGGATAACGGCACCTTCGACATCTCCGCGGCCACCGAGCCCGTCAACATCATTTCGCTCGGCGGCTCCGGTGCGGTCGTGCTGGGGACGCAAGGGCTCAAGATCACCGGCGGTGTCGATACCTTCACGGGGACGATCTCGGGCAGCGGCAGCCTGACGATCACGGGGGGCACGCAGATACTGGATGGGACCAACACCTATACCGGGGGCACGATTATCGCCGCGGCCGGGGCGCTGGAGATCGGTGCCGCCGACACCAACGGCTCGATCCTTGGCGATATTTCCAATTCCGGCGTGCTGGAATTCAACCGCACGGATTCGATCACCTTCAGCCAGACCATTTCGGGAAGCGGCAATTTCATCCTGGCCGGCGGCGCAGTCACGTTCACAACACCGCAGACCTATACCGGCCTGACGACCATAACCACCGGCACGCTGGCCCTGTCCGGCAACGGCAGCATCGCCGGTTCATCGGGGTTGAATGTCGAGGGCACCTTCGACATCTCGGCGACCAGCGGCGCATCGATCAAGTCACTGAGCGGGGCGGGCGGCGTCACGCTTGGCGCCGCATCCCTGACCATAACCGCCGGCAACGGCACTTTTTCCGGCGTCATCTCCGGCATCGGCGGATTGGCCGTGACGGGCGGCACCGAAATTCTCACCGGCGCCAACACCTACAGCGGCACCACATCCGTCACCAGCGGCACCTTGCAACTGGGCAACGGCACGACAACGGGCTCGGTCACCGGCGATATCGTGGATTCCGGAACTTTGGCATTCAACTACAGTGGCGCCCAGGCCTTCAGTGCCGTGATCTCCGGCAGTGGCGAGGTCAAGCTGCTGGGCGGCACGCTGACGATCACCGCGCCGCAGACCTATACCGGCGCGACCACCATCAATGCCGGGACCCTGGTTCTGGGCGCAGCGGCCAGTCTCGCGAACTCTCAGGGGGTTACCAACAACGGCACTCTGGATGTCTCAGCTGTTGGCAGCCCCTCGATCCAGTCCCTGGCGGGAACGGGAATCGTGCAACTGGGCGCGCAAACCCTGACCATCAGCAACGCCCAGGGCAATTTCTCCGGCGTCGTTCTGGGGACCGGCGGTGTAACCCTGACCGGCGGTACCCAGACTTTTGGCGGCGCCAATAGCTATGCCGGCCCGACCCTGATAACGGGTGGCACCTTGGCCCTTTCCAATGTCGCCGCTCTGGCCGGGACCAACGTTACCGACAATGGCGTGCTCGACATTTCCACGGCTTCGAACACCATCGGCAACAGCACCATCGTTACCATCCCGACTTTGGCAGGTTCGGGCGGGGTCGTGTTGGGCAACCGCACCTTGACCCTGACCGCCGCGGCGGACAGCTTCTCCGGAAATATTTCGGGAGCCGGCAATGTGACGGTGGCCAGCGGCACCGAAACCCTGACCGGCGCCAGCACCTATACGGGCACGACCACCATCGCGTCACCGGCCACCCTGGCGCTTTCGGGCAATGGGGCGCTGTCGGCATCCACTACGGTTGCTGTCGCGGGCATCTTCGATATCTCGGCGGCAACCGCGGATGCCACGATAGGTTCACTCTCCGGAGCTGGCGTGGTCACGCTGGGCGCGCGCAATCTGATCGTGGCGGCCGGCCGCAGCGATTTTTCCGGCGCGATCTCGGGAAGTGGCGGCCTGGTGGTGATTGGGGGGGCACAGATTCTCAGTGGTCTCAACACCTATACCGGGGGCACCAGTATCACTGGCGGCACCTTGCAACTGGGTGATGGGACAGGCACCGGCAGCCTGATGGGCGATGTCGCCGACGCGGGTACCCTGGCTTTCGATTATTCCGGCCAGGTTGCATTCAATGGCGTGATTTCGGGATCGGGCAGCGTCAGCCAGATCGGCGCCGGCACGATCATACTGACCGGCGCCAACACCTATTCCGGCGGCACCACCATCTTCGGTGGTGGCCTCCAGATCGGCAATGGCGGAACCGCCGGCTCTCTTGCGGGCGACGTGGAGGACAATGCCAGCCTTGTGTTCGATCGTTCGGACGCGGTGACTTTCAATGGCGCGATCTCGGGCACTGGCTCGGTCAGCCAGATTGGCAGCGGCACGCTGATCCTGGGCGGCGCCAACAGCTATACCGGTTCCACGACCATCGCCAGCGGCTCCATCTTGCTGCTGGGCAGCACCACGGCCATCGCCACGTCAAGTTCGGTGGTGGACAATGGCCTGCTCGATGTTTCGACGGTCGCCTCGCCGCAGATCAGCGCGCTGGCCGGCAGCGGCACGGTCGCGCTGGGCGCGCAGACCCTCTCCATCAGCGCCGGGGCCGGCGCATTTTCCGGCGCCATCACCGGTACCGGTGGCGTGATCGTCACCGGTGGCACCCAGACTTTGGCCGGAGCGAACAGCTATACCGGCCCGACCAGCATCACGGGCGGCACGCTGTCTGTCACCGGATCCGTTGCCAATTCCAGCGGTGTCAGTATCGGAGCAGGCGGCACTTTGGCCGGGACCGGCACGGTGCCTGCGGTTACCGTCGCAAGCGGCGGCACCTTGGCGCCTGGTGTTGCCGGATCGCGCACGCTCACTGTCAGCTCTGTCACCTTTGCCAGCGGCAGCAATTTTCTGGTGAACGTCTCTTCTTCCAAGTCGGCGCCCGTGCTGGCCGTGTCGGGCGCGGCGCAGCTGGACGGAACGCTTTCAGCCGCAAGCGTGGACGGCACCTATCTGTTGGGGCAGAAGCTGACCGTTCTCACCGCCGCCGGCGGGATCAGCGGCAGCTTCACGGCGGCGGCCATAAAGAGCACGGGCGCGCAATTCGCGTCGACCATCTCGACCGATCCCAACAATGTCTTCCTGACCATAAACCTGTCAAAACTTTCGCCGTTGCTGCCCGGCGGCGTCTCGCGCAATCAGACCAACGCCGTGGCGGGTATCGATGCAGGCATAGCGCATGGCTCGGTGCCGCCAGCGGCGTTCAATGGGCTTGCCAATCTTTCGCCCGATGGCCTGGCCACGGACGCTTCGCAGCTCGCCGGTGAAGTGGGCGCCGACCTGATGCAGGCAGGCAATGCGGTCTATGCCCCGTACCAGGACGCCGTGTTCGCGCATCTGGGCGATATGCGGCAGAGCGGCGGCGTGCGGCGGGCAGGCTTGCGAAATCAGCCGACCGGGTGGGCGGCTGTTCTTGGCGGAAACCAGATTGTCGGCGGCGACGTCACGGATGGCTCGCAGAAATTGTCGTCCAGCGCGGTCGGGTTCGTCGCGGGCATGGACTGGCCCATCTCGCCCAACCTGCTGCTGGGCGGCGCGCTGACATTCGGCTCAGACAATTTCCACGTGGCCAAGGCCTTGGGTAGCGGCAAGACGGACACCTATGCGCTGGGTGTGTATGGCCTGATGCAATACACATCGCGCATTTATGGCGCTTTCTTCGGCACGGTGGGGCAGGATTCCATCACCACCAATCGCGCCGTCACGGCACAAGGCACGGATGTACTGGCGGCCAGCCCGACCGATCACTTCTTTGGCGCCCGCTACGAGACCGGCATCGATATGCACTGGATCGTGCCTTATCTGGCGGTGGAAGACAGGCTGGTGGCGCTTCCCGCCTATTCGGAAACCGCCTCATCCGGATCGGCGGATTTTGCACTCAACTATGCATCCAACAATTCCAACACGGCCGGTACCGAATTGGGCGTGCGCAACAGCTTCAGCGGTGCCCTGGGCCGGAACTGGACGCTGCGCTTCTCCGACCGGCTGGCCTGGATGCACGACTTCGATAGCGCCTATACGGCCCTGGCCAGCTATGCCGCGCTGCCGGGCTCGCAATTCACGACCTTCGGCGCGCAACCAGGCAGGGACTTCGCATTGCTCTCGCTGGATGCCGAAGCGCGGAACCGGTCGGGAATGATGTTGGGATTGGGCCTGGAAACCAGCGTCTCGCATCAGTCGCAAAGCTATTACGGCATGGGCCGCTTCGGCTTTACCTGGTGACGCCTCAAGTTTGAACGAATCCGCTGTTTTCCGGGCTGCAAGATTGCGCCTGGTGTCGCCCCTAAACACGCCTCGCATATTGCCAAAATATTACATGGCGATATAGCATTTCATTTATAGGGCGGGGCAGCCGCTAGCCAAGGACAAGGGGAGAAACAGCGTCATGAATAGCCGGAAAATGCTTGTTGCAGCAGCGTCGTGCGCGGTACTGGCCATGTTCCCCGCCATGCACGCGCCGGCCCAGCCCAAGACCGATGCCAACGGCAATGTCTGCAACGGCGATCTGGACGGCGCGCGCCAATGCCTGGCAAAGGGCGCGCGCACCAGCACAGCCGATCGCCCCTATCGCGATGGCGGCGAATCCGACGGCCGGCTCTACGGTCCGGGGCGCGGCTTCACGCTCGGCGCCCGAGAGCTGATCTATGCGGCGGTGCCGGGCAGCATCGTCGTGCTGGATGCCAAGCATGACTACAATTTTGTGAAACGGATCGTCTTCGAGGAAAAGCCGGCGACCTTGCCGCTGGAATCCATTGCCGGCATGGCCGCCAGCACTGCGACCAACATGGTCTATGTCTCCACCCGCGGCCATCTCTACGCCATCGACCTTCTGACTGAAAAGGTGGTGTGGAAGAATGCCTATGAGCCGGGCACCTGCTGCGAACGCGGCCAGATCACGCCGGACGGTCTGACCATGGAAGTCGGTTCGGACCTCAAGAACTTCCATCGCGTGATCGACACGCGCACCGGCGCGGTCAAGGGCATCATCCCGACCCCCCAGAGCATGTACAACCACAACATGAATATGAGCCCGGACGGCAAGACCGTGTTCGACGCGCCCAACGGCATCACCATGACCATTGCCGACATGGAGACGATGAAACCGACCGGCACTATCACTTTCTCGGACCATATCCGTGTATTCGTGATCAATCACGACGCCACCAAGGTTTATGCCAATCTCAACAACCTGCTTGGTTTTGAGATCGCCGACGTCAAGACCCGCAAGGTGATCAAGCGGGTCGAAGTGCCGGGCGAAATGTGGAAGGCCAAATGGGCCGATCCCAATCTGCACTTCTTCGGCCATGGCGCGCCCATGCACGGCATTGCCCTGACGCCCGATGAGAGTGAGATCTGGATTCCGGACGCGATCAACAACCAGGTCTTGGTCTATGACAATACCGGCGAGTCGCCGAGGCTAGATCTGTCGAAATCCATCAAGACCGAAGCGCCCAATGGCTGGATCACCATGGGGCTGGACGGCAAGCTGGCCTATATGGCCTCCGGCGACGTGGTGGACGTGAAGACCCACAAGATCGTCGGTCAGCTGCGCGACGAATATGGTCGGCACATGGACAGCGAAAAGGTTCTGGATCTGGCCTTCAATCTGGAAGGCAAGCTGGTGCGCAAGGTGAACGAGTTCGCGATCGGTGATCCTCAGGCCTATGCCGCCCGCATTGCGGCGGAAAAGGGCAAGAAGCCGACCAAGGAAGCCAGCAACTAGCATGCGGTCTTTACATTGCATCCCCCGGCCGCTGAAAGGCGGCCGGGTTCTTGTTTGCCTCGGCGCGACGTTCCTGCTTTCGGCCGGTGCGGTGCTGGCGCAAGTGCCCGCGCCACCGGCTATCGACAAGGGCAAGGAAGAAGCGGCGTTGAAAGCAGCCGCCAGTCTGGACGACAACCCGGCCGATATGCAGGCCGTGCTGGATGTCTGCACGCGCTGCCATTCCGCCAGCCAGTTTCTGGGGAAGCTGCGCACCTCCGATGGCTGGGAACAGATTTACAGTCTGATGGCGAGCAATGGCGCCCGCCCGACCGAGCAGCAGATCGACCAGATCGTGCGCTATTTCCAGCTCAACCTGACCCTGGTGAATGTGAACAGCGCGACCGGCGAAGAACTTGCCGCCACCTTGCAGACAGGCGCCGATACCGCCACTGCCATCGTGATGCGGCGCGCCCAGAAGCCGTTCACCGACGTGGACGACCTTGCCACGATCAAGGGTGTCGATCGCAAGGTTCTGGCCAGGCTGAAGGGCAGGCTGCAGTTCTAGCGAGGCTGGTGGTCTGACCGGAAGGTCAGGAGATGTCGTATTCCCGTTTCAGGAATCCGCCCACCCAGCTCTGGATGCGTACATACATCTTGTTCTCGAACGGCGCCTTGCCGCCGGTGAAGGAATGGGTGCGGTGATAGGTCTGCACGACGTGGACCGGGTTGCGATTATATCCCGCCGCCAGGAAGGCCGCGAACTGCTGGCTGGAATCGGTCACCTTCTTCAGATAATCCCGCGGCAGATGCGTAAGCTCCAGATCCAGCAGCAGCACTGAGGCCAGCACGGCGTTGCGCAGGTCGGTCATGCCGAGCTGGAAGTTGGGCTCCAGTAGGGCCTTCGGATAGTTGTCGCGGACCATCTGGTAGCTCTCTTCCATGAACTGGGGAAGGCCCAGGGCGCCCGCGCTCGATTTCGCATAGGCATAGGCGTGGCTCTGGTTCGCGGCCACCGTGATCAGAACCTCGTGAATGCATTGCTCGATGCCCACAAACTTCATGTGCAGCGGATCGACATGCTCGGTGATCATCAGCCGGAGCACCATGCTGGTGGGAATCTTGTCCGCCACGGTCTCGCCCGGCGCGACGCGGGACCGCACGTCATGGTCCTCTATCTTGTTGTAGGCAAGGCGCTGCAGGTGACGCAGATAGTCCATGCCGGCATCGCGCATTTTCTTGGTGTCGAGTTCGGGCGCATAGGCGGTGTAGACCGCCTCCTCATAGCCTTCCTTGGCATGCACCGGGCGGCGCTGCGCGAAGACGATATAGCCGTCGGGCTTTTCGACATGGAATTTGGTATTGAGGAAATTGTCCACCGGCCAGGTGACGGTGAAGCCCTGATCGTTTTTCCCGGTTTCGTCCATGCGCACCAAGGTGAGCGGACCGGTCTTCTGGCCGACGGCGAGCGTCCAGACAAAATGGGAAAGCTTCCCGTTCCTGTCGACCTGAATATCGTCTTTCAGCACCGGCTGCCTGGCCACCAGGGCCTGCGCCTCGGCGATGCGGTCCCGATAATCGAAATCGGGCGCGTCATTCGGCGCCCTGATGACAATGGCCAGGGATGGCGCCGGCCCCATCCGTTTCGCCGCCGTTTTGGCGGCGGCTTTGTGCGCCGGCTTCTTATGGGTCGCATGCGCATGATGTTTGGCATGCGTCTCCGTCGCACGCGCGTGGCCGACGCTCGTTCCGAAGACAAAAAGAAAGGCGCCCGACGCGATAAGGAGCCCCAGTATCTTTCGCGACATCATTTCAGGCAGTGGTGTTACCGGTGCATTCTAGCACTGGGCTCTTAACGGACAACTTCCGGTCTTCCCATATTTTTCCAGGGTCTGGGCGGCTTTCCCGGCATTGGGAGGCGGAAAATCGGGTGGACAGGCGCGGGCGGCCGGTTAAGCTTTTGTTCGCAGTTGGGGAGCTGGCACCCGGGGGCGCCGATCAATCTCCTGCGGCATATCGAAGGGGAACGGCCATGCCAAAGCTGCGCAGGATCATGGATCGTCCGGCTGCCAAATTGAGCGGCCTGCTGTGCTCGGCCAGTCTGGTTGCCACCCTGGCATTGCTGGAGGCGCCCCGTCTGGCGTCTGCCCAGGTTCCACCCGCGGCCGCAATCGACCTTCTTATTGCGGGCGGCAAGGTGGTGGACGGCTCGGGCGGGCCCTGGCGGCAGGCCAATGTCGCGGTCAAGGGCGACACCATCGTCTATGTCGGCAATGCGCCGATAAAGGCGAAGAAGACGATCAACGCTGCCGGCATGGTGGTGTCGCCAGGCTTCATCGACATGCATGAACATTCCGAATTCGGCCTGTCGATGGACGGCCGCGGCCTCAGCATGGTGACCCAGGGCGTCACCACCGGCGTCTTGGGCGAGCATCTGTCTGCAGGCCCTGTGCTTGGGCCGGCGGTGGACGATCCGATGATGGTGACGCCGCCGGTCAAGCGGACCTGGACCACCCTGGGCGGCTTCTTCGATTACCTGACCAAAAAAGGCATCGGCATGAACGTCGTCTCCTATGTCGGGGCCGGCCAGGTTCGTGCCTCGGCGATGGGATATGAGAACCGCACCCCCACATCAGCCGAAATGGCAAAGATGAAGGAACTGATCGTTCAGGCGATGCACCAGGGCGCCTTCGGACTCTCGGCGGGTCTGGTCTATGTGCCCAACTCCTTCGACACCACGGCGCAGCTGATCGAGCTGGCCAAGGTCGCCGCCGGCCTGGGCGGCATCTATTCAGTGCATATGCGCGCCGGCGATCCTGAAGCCGGATTGCGCGAGACCATCGCAATCGCCAAGGGCGCGCATATTCCGGCCGAGATCTTTCATGTCGGCATGACGGTGGCCCACGATCCCCACTTTGCCCAGGTCGTCGAGGAGGCGCGCGCCCAGGGCGTCGACATCACCGCCAATGCCTATCCCTATACGGTGGGCTGGACCTATGTACGCCAGTTGATCCCGGTCTGGGCGCAGGAAGGCAACGCCGCCGCCATCACGGCGCGTCTGCAAAAGCCCGAGAACCGCGCCCGCGTGGTCGCCGAGTTGCGCCAGAAACCGGGCGCCTATGCCAAATGGACGGTCAGCTCGGCCAATCCCCAATTCGACGGCCACACCTTCCAGCAGATCGCCGATAGCCGTCATGAATCGGTCGAGGAAGCGATGGTGGATTTTCTGGTGACGCAGAAGGCCGAAGGCTTCCAGATCGGCCCGGCCGACCCCAGCATGGATCAGACCGAAGCGGAGACTTTCAAATATCCCTGGGTTGACATCGGCTCCGACGGCATCGCGCTGCCTGCGGGCGTGCACACCGCTTTCGGCAGGCCGCATCCCCGCTCGTTCGGCACGTTCACCAAGATATTGGCGGACGTGGTGCGCAAGCGGCATGTCCTTACCCTGGAGGAAGCAGTCAGGAAGATGACCTCCCAGCCCGCCAATCGCCTGGGGCTGGCCGACCGGGGTCTGCTGCGCCAGGGGATGAAGGCCGATATCGTGGTGTTCAATCCCGACACGGTCGGCGACACCTCGACCTTTGGGCGGCCTGACACTTATTCCAAAGGCGTGGCGTGGGTGCTGATCAATGGCAAGGCGGTGGTCGCGGACGCCAAGCCCACCAATGCGCTGCCGGGACAGGTGCTGCATGGCCCCGCATACCGGGCCGGCACGCCATAATCTGAGAGCTCTTAACGCTTCGAAGCGTTCTTCATGTTTTGGTGGCTGTCGTCCCGCCAGCCCAGATCGCGGCTGATCATGCGCGCGGCGTTGCACACATCTCCGGCCAGGCCCTGCATGCGGGCGTCATCCATGTACTGGGCGGCGCTGGAAACACTGATGGCGCCGACAATGCCATTTGTGGCGTCGCGCACCGGCGCGGCGACGCAGCGGATGCGGTCTTCGTTTTCCTCCAGGTCCAGGGCATAGCCCGCCCTGGCATATTCGCGCATGCGCTGCAGCCAGGCGGTGAGGGGAACCTCATAATCCGTGCCTTCGCGATCTTCATGCTCATAGAGCTCGCGCCAGCGCTTTTCGGTGTCGTCCAGAATGAGCGCCTTTCCCAGACCGGTGGATCGCAAAGGCTGGCGTTCGCCGATGCGTGAACTGATTTCCACGCGCCGGCCGCCGGCAATCTTGTCCAGATAGAAAGCGCGCGGACCGTCCAGAATGCCCAGATGCACCGTGTCGCCGGTACCGGCGGCCAGCGTTTCAATATGCTCGCGCGCCACCCGCTGCAGGCTCATCTGCGCGCGGGCCTGAAAACCCAGTTCGAGAAGCTTGGGTCCGAGCGCATAGCCGATCCGCGGCGCAAAGCTCAGATAACGCCGCCCGACCAGGGTCGAAGCCAGGCGGTGGGTGGTGCTGCGATGCAGCCCCAGACTGTCGGCCAGGTCCGCCAGGTTTGTCGTGCCCGCCGCCACCGCTTCCAGCACATCCAGGCCGCGAAGCAGTGTCTGGCTTCCGGCAAGCCCCTTCACCGGCTTGGCCGTCGGCGCCTTGCTCTCTTTCATGTCCGTGTCTCTCGCCATGAATACAGAAGCCATCTCATCGGACAGGATGAGTTGGGGTCTGTAGTTTGTATCTATTGCGCTGGTATTGGCGCTCCAGAGACGAAGTCTAAGCACACACCTATCTTTTTTCAATATGTGAGATGCCGTGACAGAGAGTGCGCACGAAAAAAGCCCGGATTGTTTTTCAGACAATCCGGGCTCTGATCTTGCGAGGGGCTGCAGTCCCCAGAGCCGCCTGATTACATGTTCAGGCGAATGCCGATGCGGTACAGCCGGCCGATCGTGTCATACAGCACTGGATTGACGCCCATGGACGTATTGGGCGCCGCGCTGGCGATCGCGGGCGGATCGACATTGGTGACATTGTCGATCCTGCCGAAGAGCTGCCAGTTGTCGTTCAGATTGAAAGTGCCGCCGACATTGAAATAGAAGGCGCCAGGAATGAAGTTGTTGTTGACCGTGGGGTTGTTGACGGTCGGCACCGGACAGGAGCCGACGGCGCACTGGATATACTGGGTGTTGAGCCGCCCGTCGCTGATCCAGTTTTCACTGAAGGTGACGCTCCACCGGTCCGCGGCATAGGTCTGGATGCCATAGAATTTCCAGTGGGGTATCGAGCCGCCCATTTCGCCGGCGGATTCATGCGGCACGGTGCCAAGCACGCCCGAGGTCGAGATGAACTTGCTGACATGGCTGGCAAGCGTGCGCAGGGTGAAATTGCCGGGAACCCCCCATTCGTCCAGGCTGAAGCGGTAGGTGGTCTCCACGTCGAAGCCATCGGTGACCGTGGAAGCGAGATTGAAGGCCGTGGCGATCACCTGGGATATGGCGGTCGACGTCTGGTGGAGGTCGCCACCCGCCGGATTGGTGATGATCGCGGAACAGTTGGCGGTGAAGCCCTGGACGCACAGATCCATCGACTGCTGCGCATTGAAGCTGCTGATCTGGCCCTTTAGCGCGATGCGATAATAGTCGATCGATGAGCTGAAACCGGGGAACCAGTCCGGCTGGTAGACGATGCCGACCTCGGTGGTCTGAGCCTTTTCGGGCTGCAGCGCCGCGTTGCCGCGGGAGACATTCTGGATCTGCTGGGAGATGCCGGTGAAACCATTGACCACGGTGCCGGTGGTCACTGTCTGGGCCGCGAACAGCTCGCTGAGGTTGGGCGCCCGGATGTCGCGCGACTGGAGCGCCCGGAATCTCAGGCCCTCGATCGGCGTATCCCAGGTGGCGCCGACCTTCCAGGTGTTGACATAGCCGGAGGTGCTGTAGCCGGTGGCGCGGCCGGCGAGAGACAGGTTGACCTCGCCGAACTGCTGGTTCTTCAGCAGCGGGACCAGGGTTTCCAGGAAGCCTTCCGTCACCTGGTAGGCGCCAGATCCGCTGAAGAAGTTGCCGTTGAACCAGTTGCCGCCGGTCACGCAGTTGAGCAGCGGATCGCTGCAGCCGGCCCCGCCGGTGGAGACAGGGTCGCCGGTCACGTCATACCGTTCGTCGCGATATTCGAAGCCGGTGGCGATGGAGACCGGACCTGCCCAGGTCGAGAAGGGCTCGCCATTGGCGCTGATGCTGAAAGCATCTTCCTTCAGATGGGTCAGCTGCTGGGTACCCGCATTGTGCGAGCCGCCATAGAGCCAGTCGATGGTCGCCTGGGACACCGGCACATTGCCGAAGACATTGTAGGGCACGCAGCCTTCGGCCCGGGCATTGGTGTTGCGGCAGACGATGGTGCCGCTGGGGCCGGCGACTGCGTCCACGGCGGCATTGAAATAGGGGTTGAGGAAAGTGTGGACATTGATCTTGGAGTCCACCTCGCCGTGCTCGTAGTAGGTATTCCAGGTCCAGTCCGATCCCAGGAAACCGAAGGAGCCGTCGGCGCCCGCAACGAAGCGGCGCTGCTGGCGAGCCGTTTTGATGGTGGCGCCGTCCGGCACCGCACCATTGTCCGTACCGATCTGGAAGCTGGTGACGCCGGCATTGACACACGCCTGATTGAAGCCCGCGGGCAGAAAGGCATTCGGGCCGCCGGCGGCATTGCCGCATTGGATGTTGAGGCCACCGAAGATCGGGATATCGCGCACCGAACGGTTCTGGGTGAGTACGTTGCCATAGTTGGCCGTCGCCCAGATGTTGAGGTTGGACAACAGATCATAGGAGATGCGGGCATAGACATCGGTGCGGTTGATCGGGCTGACGGCGGTCACGCCGCCGGCAATGGCGCCCGAATTGTCGCCGCCGATACACCAGGGCGAGACGCAGTTCGTGACGACGCCCACCTGGCTTCCGGTGGTGGCCTTTGTCGGAACCGGCGTGCCGCCATATATGCCGGTGCCGTAGTTGAACGGAAACGGCGTGCCGCCGTCGCCGAAGGCGGTGCCTTGCAAGGGACCGGTGGTGACGATGCCGTAGCGGCCGAGCTGGAAGTCCGTCGCGTTCGGCGCGACGACATATTCTGGCAGTCCGGCCGGCGTGGCGGCGATGGAGTTTCTCAGCAATCCGGTGGAGTTGTACCAGCTGCGTCCGTGAGGACCCTTGCCCACGCCCAGCTCGCCCGAACCGACACCGTCCTCGAAGTTATATTCGGCAGAGCCTTCGATATGACCGCGGCCGCCCGCGAATTCGGTGCCGGCCGCCATCTGCAGCAATACGCTGCCATCATCGCCATAGGTGGACATGCCGCCCTGGAGATTGGCTTTGAAGCCGGTGAACTTCTTGTCGATGATGAAGTTGACGACACCGGAAATCGCGTCCGAGCCCCAGGAGGCCGAGGCGCCGCCGGTCACCACGTCCACCCGTTGGATCAGAAGCTGCGGCAGTTCGCTGACATCGGTAATGCCCGTCACGTTGGACGGCACGATGCGCTGCCCGTCGATCAGGGTCAGAGTGCGGATGGTGCCAAGACCGCGCATGGCGAAGGATGAAAGACCGTTGGTGCCGCCGCCGGTGCCGCCAGTACCGGTGGTGACGCCCTGGCTGCCGAGCAGGGAAGGCAGCTGGGCCACAGCGGCAAGGACATTTTCCTGCGCCTGGTTTTGGATGTCCTCGGACGCAAGCACCGTGGTGGGTGTCGGAGCCTGGAACCCGTCACGCACAATGCGCGAGGCGGAAATCGTGACATTTTCCGTTGCGATATCCTGAGCCTGGGCGGCGCCGATCGCGCCGGGCGCGAAGGCCGCCATCAGGGCGGCGCTGCTGACCATCGTCAGTGCGCGTTGCCTGAAGGGCGTGCCGGTAGGCGCGCAGGCAGCAGCATTCGTTCTGAGTGTGATCATGGTTCCCCTCCAGGTTCGTTTATTGTTGTTTGCTGACGCGTGAATGCCGCGTTCTATAGATGTTCTGAACTACCAATTATTGATACAATCTATCATATAGTAATCTAAGGATTGAGGCAGCCCCCGTTCGGGCGTATTATTTCAAGCGTGACCGGTAGAACACAAAGCCGGCATCAGCCCTCAGGAGGAGGCGTGCGCAAAAAGGTCATTTTGGCTGTTGCTGCCTTGCTTGCCGCCTCCACCGCGATTCCCGCCTGGGCCGCGGCCAGCGGTCAGGTCGTGGGCCTTCGCCGTCTCTCCGAACAGGAATACCGCAACTCCATTGCCGACATTTTCGGCAAGGACATCACTGTTCAGGGCATGTTCGAGCCGCAGGTGCGGATGGGGGGCCTGGTTGCGACCAGCACGGCGGTCCTGTCCGTGACGCCGACCGGTTTTGAATCCTTCTCAAAGATGGCGGACGCGATCGCCATCCAGGTCACCGACCAGAAGCACCGCGCCAAGCTGGTGTCCTGTACCCCCAAATCCCCCAAAGAGCCGGATGACGCCTGTGCCTCGGAATTTTTCAGCCGTTACGGCTTGTTGCTGTTCCGCCGGCCGCTGACAGACACGGAGCTCAAGGCCCGTGTGACCCTGGCCCGTACCATGACCAAGGCCAGCGGCGACTTTTATACCGGGCTGCGCTATGGCCTGGCCGAGCTTGTGCAGTCACCGAATTTCCTGTTCCGCAAGGAACTGGGGGTTCCGGCGGGCAAGGTCTTCACCCTGGAACCCTATAGCCGCGCCAGCCGTCTGAGCTTTCTGATGTGGGACACCACGCCCGACAAGGAATTGCTCGATGCGGCCCAGACGGGCGAGCTGAACAGCGCGGCAGGTCTTGAAAAACAGATCAGCCGCCTCATTGCCTCGCCCCGGCTGGATTCCGGAATGCGGGCTTTTTTCAGCGACATGCTGGAGCTGGACACCTTCGATAATGTTTCCAAGGACGCGCTGATCTACCCGAAATGGGGTGGGGCGATGGCGCCTTCCGCCAGGGAGGAAACGTTGCGTACCACTGTAAACCTGGCGCTGCACGACAATGGCGACATGCGCGACCTGATGACTACGCGCAAGACCTTCATAAATCGCAGTATGGCGGCGATTTATGACGTGGACTTCACGTTCGACAGCGAATGGATGCCCTATGAATTCCCGAAGGATTCAGGCCGCAGCGGTGTCGTGACACAGGTCAGCATGCTGTCCATGTTTTCGCATCCCGGACAAAGCTCCCCCACCAAGCGCGGCGTGGCGCTGATGGATATCTTCCTGTGCGAGCCGACGCCCACACCGCCCGCCAATGTGGACTTCTCCGCCATCAATGACACCAGCGGGCCGCTGAAGACGGTGCGCCAGCGCCTGCTGGCTCATGCCACCACGCCGACCTGCGCTTCCTGCCACACGCACAGCGATCCTATCGGCCTGTCGCTGGAAGGCTTCGACACCATTGGGCAGCGCCGCCTGACCGAAAACGGTCAGCCCATCGATCTGACAGCCACCATAAAAGGTAAGACCTTCAAGGATGGCGCGGGCTTGGGCCAGTTCCTGCACGACGATCCCAAATACCCAGCCTGCATGGCTCGCAAGCTTTATGCTTACGGCACCGGGCTCAACAGCGAGGATGTCGAGACCTCGAGCTTCAAAACCGCCTACAAGACCTTCGTTGACTCCGGCTATCGTATGCGCGCCCTGATCAAGGGGCTGGCGGAAAGTCCGGAATTCTTCAATACGCCCGCGCCCGTATCGGCGGACGCGTCCAATGGCCAGACCAAGCTGGCGCTGCACTGAACTTCAGGAGACATGCCATGACGCTTCATCGCAGAACTCTCCTTCGCGGCCTGTTCCAGGGTTCCGCCGCTGTGATGGGTGTTCCCTTCCTGGACTGCTTCCTGGACAGCAAGGGCCAGGCGCTCGCGGCGACGGGCCAGCGCCTTCCCACCCGCTTCAGCACGTTCTTCTATGGTCTGGGCCTGACCACGCAATTGTGGGTGCCCAAGAAGACGGGCCTGGATTACGACACCACTTCCCAGCTCCAACCGCTTGAGCCGTTCAAGAAGAAGATGAACGTGTTCAGCGGCATGCGGGTGATGGTGGACGACAATCCCAATTTCCAGCACTGGTCCGGCAATGCCGCCATCGTCACCGGTATCGCGCCGACCAAGGCCTCGCAGTTCGACTCCAAGACCATCGACCAGACGATTGCCGACGTCATCAGCCGCGGCTCGCGGTTCAAGACGGTTGCCGCGGCGGCGTCCGGCGATCCCAAACATTGCTATTCCAGCCTGGGCGGCGCCAATACGCTACCGGCAGAACCCACGCCGCTGGCGCTTTATACCCGGTTGTTCGGACCGGGATTCCAGGATCCGTCCAAGGCGGACTGGAAGCCGGATCCGCAGGTGATGCTGCAGCAGAGCGTGCTGTCGGCCGTTGCCGATGAGCGCAAGGACTTCATGAAGAACCTGGGCGGGACCGACAAGGACCGCATGGATCAGTACTTCACGTCGGTTCGCGAAGCCGAGGTTCAGATCGCCGCCGAATTGCAGCGCCCCGAAGTGGTGGCCAAGGTCGCCATTCCGGCGTCGCCCGGAGACATGGTGGTGAATTACGCGCTGCCCAATGTGCGCCAGGTCACGCCGCTGATGGCCAAGCTGGGCGCGCTGGCCATGGCGACCGACCAGACCCGCGTCTTCAATCTCGCGATTTCCGAGCCCGGCTCGAACATCTATGTGCCCGGCGACCCGCTTGGCTATCACATCACCACGCACATGGAAGCGATCGACCAGACCCTGGGCTATCAGCCGCGTGTCGCCAAATACAATGTCTACAGCATGGAGCTTTTGGCTGCGACCTTGAAGGAACTGGATTCCATCCCGGAAGGCGACGGCACCTTGCTCGATCATAGCCTGGTGATGGCCTATAGCGATCAGAGCTATGCCAAGATCCATGCGGTGGACGGCATCCCGATCATGCTCGCGGGCAACGCCAATGGCCGCATGAAGACCGGCTACCATATCGCCGGCGGCGGCGCTCCCGTTTCGCGCGTGGGCCTGACCGTGCAGAAGATCATGGGGCTGGGCGTCGATGGCTGGGGCAAGGGCTCCATGGAAACCAAGAGCGCCTATCCGGAACTGCTGGCCTAGCCGCGTTTCGAGGGAGAGGACAATGACCCTGCGCCAACTGCTTCTGGGCTCCACGGTCGCGGGTTGCGCGCTCGCCATGCTGGCCGAGCCGGCGGCGGCCGCGCCGTGGAAGCGCGGTTTTGTCGTCCGCGAATATGGTTTTGCTTTCCGCTATGGCGGCCGCCCCGAATCCGCGGAGACCGATCCGGCCTCCGATTGCGCCCGTGGCAGTTCGGTGCACTTCGCCGACGAAGCCGAGATGCGCAAGACGCTGGAAAAACAGCCTTGGCGCAGCAAGCAGGAGATCGACTACATCGTTAAACCGCCGGAGATCGACAAGGCGCGGTTGCCGACATATGTGCGCTTCTATGTTTGGGGCCGCGCCGCATCGTATCGCGGCTGGCGCAAGGGCATCGAGACCTATGTCAATCCTTTCGCCGCGCCCGATCCCGGTCAGCCCGAAGTGACAGGCCGGATCGGTGACGGTCTCAACCTGGACGGCAAGATCAAGGCCACGGATTTCATCGGCCCGGATGGCGAGCGCGGCATCGATAATGCGCTCTACCGCGCCTGGGGCTGCGATGCGCCTTTCCGCAATCCCGCCAGCGGCACCCTGGACCTGCGCGAAAATACCCAGATGCAGGAAGGCCTTTACACGGTGGTGATCCGGATCTCCGGCAACAAGGATCCGATGAACGACGACGACGCCACGGTCGAGATCGGTTATTCACCCGACAAGATCGTGCGCGATGCCCGCGCCAATGTCGCGCCGGACTATTCCTACCGCATCGTCAAGAGCGAGCAATACACCAAGCTGAAGGCAAAAATCGTCAACGGTGTGGTCGAGACCGAGCAGGTTGACGAAGTGCATGTGCCGCGCATCGGCTGGTTTCCGGACCAGATGGGCGATGCCGATTTCCACAAGGGCAAGTTGAAGCTGAAGATCGCGGCGGACGGCCGGTCGGCCGCTGGTGTGGTCGGCGGCTATCGCAACTGGCTTGACCTCTTGTCAGAGAACACCTTCGCCCAGACCGGGGCTGAGCAGGGCATCCGCGATCACGAGGATGCAGTGAGCCTTTATTATGCCCTCAAGCGTAACGCTGACGGCATGCCCGATCTCAAGACGGGCCGCAACACAGCTATCTCGATGGCTTATCGCATCCAGGCGGTGCCGGCCCATGTGGTTGATCCCGCCACGCCCGCGCAAGTCCGCCGTCCAGTGGAAGATGAAAAGCGCCGCAAGGGTTTCGAGATGGTGAAATCCGCTATGCTGAAAGCCGTCTCCACCAGAACAGTTCAGGAGGTCCCGCTCGGAACCGGCGAAGGCCAGTTTCCCGCGATGGAACGCACCATAGCGGATCTGCCGAGCAGGGACTTCTTCCTCAAGACCCTGGATGCGCCCGGTAAGCTGGACGAGAACGGCAAGGTGATCACGCCCAAGCCCCAGGCCGAACCGCAGCGTCAGGTGAAGAATGACGCCACCACCGCCGTTGCCAGCGCCGAAGACGACGACCAATAGCGGATGGCTTCAGGTAGGATGGTTGCGGATCAGCCCTTCGCTGTGCGTCGCATTCACCAATCGGCCTTCGATGCGTTGAAAATCCGAGGGATTTGACGCTATACCATCTTATAGTACGATGATTTAGATAATGAGATAGCAGTGCCGGATTGCGTCAGGGACGTCATACGCATCGCCGGCCAGGTGGGGACATGTCTTTTCCGAAAATAAAGCAGGTGCGCGCTTCCGTCGTGCGCGGCGGCGGCGCCGATTATCATGACCAGGGTGGCGGTCACTGGATTGACGATCACATCGCCACGCCCATGGCGCGCTATCCCGAATATCGCAAAAGCCGGCAGAGCTTCGGCATCAATGTGCTGGGCACGCTGGTGGTGGAGATCGAGGCGGAGAATGGCGTCACCGGCTTTGCGGTGACCACCGGCGGCGAGCCCGCCTGTTTTATCGTGGAAAAACACCTGGCCCGCTTCCTCGAAGGGCGCGATCCGGCCGAGGTCGAAAAGATCTGGGACCAGATGTATTTCTCGACCCAGTATTACGGACGCAAAGGCTTGGTCATCAACGCCATCTCCGGCGTGGACCTGGCGCTGTGGGATCTCTTGGGACGCCTCAGGCAAGAGCCCGTGCATCAACTGCTGGGCGGGGCGGTGCGTGACGAGTTGCAATTCTATGCCACCGGTGCGCGCCCCGATCTGGCCAAGGAGATGGGTTTCATCGGCGGCAAGATGCCTCTGCATCATGGCCCGGCCGAAGGCGAAGAAGGGCTGAACAAGGCCCTGGGTGAGATCGCCGCCATGCGCCAGCGCGTCGGCAAGGATTTCTGGCTGATGCTGGACTGCTGGATGGCGCTGGACCTGAATTTCGCCACCCGACTGGCGACCCGCGCCTGGGAGGAATCGGGCCTGAAATGGATCGAGGAAGCGCTGTCGCCTGACGATTATTGGGGCTATCGCGACCTGAAGAAAAGCGTGCCGCCTGGCATGCTGGTCACCACCGGTGAGCATGAAGCCACGCGCTGGGGCTTTCGCATGCTGCTGGAGATGGACTGCTGCGACATCATCCAGCCAGACGTGGGCTGGTGCGGCGGCGTCACCGAGCTGATCAAGATCGCCAATCTGGCCGATGCGCATGGCAAGCTGATGGTGCCGCATGGCTCATCGGTCTATTCCTATCATTTCGTCATCACCCGCCATAACAGCCCCTTCGCCGAGCTGCTGATCATGTCGCCCAAGGCCGACAAGGTGCTGCCCCAGTTCGCGCCGCAGCTCCTGGGCGAGCCGGTGGTGAAAAATGGCCGCCTGAAGCTGTCGGCGCTGGACAAGCCCGGCTTCGGCGCCGAGCTGAACCGCGAAATCAAGCTGCACCGCCCTTATCCGCGCTGATTGTATTGCCGGTGGCGCGGGAGCATGGCGCGTCATCCATGAATGTCTGGAAGGAATAGTAATGGCTGTGTACGTCAATCGTTTTGCCGGAAGATCCGCCATCGTCACGGGTGGGGCATCGGGCCTGGGTCTTCAGGTTGCCGCCCGTATCGTGGCGGAAGGCGGCAAGGTCGCGCTTTGGGACATCAATCCGGAAGCCTTGGCGGAAGCAAAGAAAAGCTCCGGCGCGCAAGCCACCTTTGCCGTGGACGTCTCAAATCATCAGGCGGTGGCCAAGGCTGCCAGCGAAAGCAATGCGGCGCTGGGCCGGATCGATATCCTGGTCGCCAGCGCGGGGATTACCGGCGCGACTGTTCCGGTCAGCGAATTTCCTGTCGACAGCTGGCTTCGGGTCATGGACGTCAACCTCAATGGCCTGTTTTATTGCTGCCGGGAGGTCATTCCTTTCATGGCGAAGAACGCGTACGGGCGCATCGTGAACGTCGCCTCGGTGGCCGGCAAGGAGGGCAATCCCAACGCCTCGGCCTATTCCGCGTCCAAGGCGGCCGTGATCGGGCTCACCAAGAGCCTGGGCAAGGAGCTGGCCACCCAAGGCATTCTGGTCAACAGCATCACGCCCGCAACATTCGAGAGCGCAATTCTGGCGCAGCTGCCGAAAAGCCAAATCGACTATATGCGGTCCAAGATTCCTATGGGCCGGCTGGGCGAAGCCTCGGAGAATGCCGCCCTGGTCTGCTGGCTTGCCAGTGATGAATGTTCTTTCTCGACGGGCGCGACCTTCGATATTTCCGGAGGCCGTACCACGTACTAAAGTGAAAAGACGCCACGGGTGACGCCAAGAGCGCCCGGGCGAGGGAGGAAGCCGCAAATGGATCGACGCGATTTCGTGAAGGCGGCCGCGGGAGCGGCAGCCATGGCTGCGGGCGAAGCGGTTGCTCAGCCCAAGAAGTCTGACATCCCGATCATCGACACCCATGTGCATCTCTACGATCCGACGCGCCCGCAAGGCGTGCCGTGGCCGAACTCCGAGCAGCCGGCCAGCATCTATCGCCGCTTCCTGCCCGCGGACTATCGCAAGATTGCCGAGCCCTATGGCGTGGTCGGTCTGATCGAAACCGAATGCAGCCCCTGGATCGAAGACAATTACTGGGTGATGGAAGTCGGTGCCAACGAACCGATCATGGTGGGCGAGGTGGGCGACCTGCTTTTGGGCCATCCCGACTACCGCGAGCACCTCGCCCGGCTGCACAAGAACCCGATCTATGTCGGCATCCGCGTCTCCAATCTCTGGGGGCGGAATGTGGAAGAGCTGCTCAAAAAGCCGCAGGTCTGGTCCGATCTCAAGGCGCTGTCCGACGCGGGACTGGCGATGGACTTCGGCGGCGGCGCGAAAGAAGTGAAGCAGCTTCTCCAGATCACCGACCGGATTCCTGATCTGCGGGTCGTGATCAACCACCTGCCGGGCGCTCGGATTCCCGACGATCCGGCCGTGCGCGCCATCTGGCAGAAAGAGACGCAAGAGCTGGCCAAGCGGCCTCACATCTATGTGAAGTTCTCCGAGATCTTCCATCGCGTGGATGAGCGTGGCCGCCGGGTGGAGAAGGGCGGGCGTATTCCCAAGGATCTCGCCTTCTACAAGCCGCGTCTGGACGAAATCTACGAGACCTTCGGTCCCGATCGGCTGATGTTCGCCAGCGACTGGACCAACAGCGAACCCATGAGCACTTTCGGCGAGCTGGTGGCGCTGGACCATGAATATTTCGCGCCCAAGGGCCGCGAGGTGATGGAGAAGGTCTTCTGGAAGAATTCGCTGGCGGCCTACCGCTGGAAGAAGCGGGCGAAGAACCAGCCCAGCCTGGCCTGACCAGCGACAGCAACAACAGAAGCACAAAGGTGCCCACGCCATGATGAAGCACGTTGCCGGCGCACTGATCATCGTGGCTTTGTCCGCTTCACCGGGCCTGGCGCAGACGACGCAGAATTTCGCCGCGGCCCAGAAGCAGTTCGACACAACCTGCGCGGGGTGCCATGGCGAAGGCGGGGCAGGCGGCGATCGGGCTCCGTCGCTGATGAACAACATCACCCTGCGCCCCATGACCCAGGCGCAGATCCATGACCTGATCAAAAGCGGCACGCCGGGCGGCATGCCCGCCTTCAACAATTTGCCGGAGAACCAGCTTCAGGAACTGGCGGGTTGGCTGCGGTCGCTCAACCAGACCGCGTTCGATACCAAGCCTGCCGGTGACGTGGCGGCGGGCGAAGCTTTCTTCTTCGGCAAGGGCCAGTGCGCCTCCTGCCACATGGTTCATGGGCGGGGGCAGGTGAAGGGTCCGGATCTGTCGGCGATCGGCCGCCGCTCCATCGTCCGCGAGTTGGAGCTGGTGCTGGACAATCCCACCTCCCAGATGGGCATCCACACCACCGCCACCTGTCCGCGCTGGGCCTTTTGTCCCGACGAGACCTGGCAGATCGTGGACGTCAAGCTGCGTGACGGTTCAAGCCTGCGCGGCTTCGCACGTGGCAGGGCCGAGCACGATCTGGAATTGCAGGGCCTTGATGGGCGCATGCATTTCCTGACCGACAAGGAATATGTCCAGATCACGCCCCAGAAGACGTCTTACATGCCCCGGCTTCAGGCGAGCCCTGAGGACCGGCGTAATCTGATCGCCTATCTGAGCAGTCTTGGCGGCGTGGAGCCAGGCGCGATCAAGGGCGTAGACGCCGCAATTTTACCCGAGGCGATAAACGCGGTGATGCATCCCAAGAGCGGGGAATGGACGACCTATAACGGCAATCTGGGCGGCAATCGCCACAGTCCCTTGAACCAGATCAATACCGGGAACGTCCAGGATCTGCAGCTGCAGTGGGTTTTCCCAATGGGCGCGCCAGACCTTGAGACCACGCCCATCGTCAGCGAAGGGGCCATGTATGTCACGTCGGCCGATCATGTCTGCGCCCTCAGCGCGGCCACGGGCCGCGAGCTTTGGTGCTACAAATATACCGGGCCGACTTCCGATGGCCGGGCGCGCAATCCCGGCGCCATGAACCGGGGCGTGGCCCTGCTGGGTGACCGTGTTTTCTTCGCCACCACCGATGCGCATCTGATCTGTCTCAACCGGCTGACCGGCGCGCTGATGTGGGACGTTCTCATGCCGGAAGCAAAATTCCGGTACGGATCGAGCTCGGCGCCTCTGGTGGTCGGCGATCTGGTCATTGCCGGTGTCAGCGGCGGCGACAGTCCGTTGCTGGGATTCCTGGTGGCGTACAAGGCCACAACGGGTGAAGAGGTCTGGCGCTTTCACACCGTGCCCAAGCCCGGCGAGCCGGCGGCGGAAACCTGGAAGGGCCGCGCCATGGCCATCGGCGGCGGCGCCACCTGGCTGACCGGCTCATATGACGCGGAGACCGGCACGCTCTACTGGACCGTGGGAAATCCCTTTCCCGCCACCGATGCGGACGAGCGCAGCGGCGCCAACCTCTACACCAATTGCGTGATCGCGCTGGATGTGAAGACCGGCAAGCTGAAATGGTACTATCAGTTCACGCCGCACGATCTGCATGACTGGGATGCCACCGAGCCGATGCTCCTGGTGGATGCGGACTATCGCGGTCGTCCGCGCAAGCTGCTGATCCAGGCCAACCGCAACGGCTTTATGTTCGTGCTGGACCGCGTCACCGGCGAGTTTCTGAACGCCAAGCCTTTTGTGCGCAAAATGAACTGGGCCAGCGGCTATGGCCCGGACGGCAAGCCGCGGCTTCTGCCCGGCAATGATGTCACGCCGGCTGGTGTCAAAGGCTGTCCTTCGGTGCGCGGCGCCACCAACTGGTACGCGACATCCTTCAGCCCGGATACCAAGCTTTTCTATGTTATGTCGGTGGAGGATTGCAGCATCTACCGGCAGACCTCCAAGGACAGCCAGGGCTATGAAGGCGTTCGCGATCCCAACGATCCGGGTCTGAAATATCTGCGCGCCCTCAATATCGAGACCGGCGCGACGGTCTGGGAGATTCCGCAACAAGGGCCACAGGAGGCCAACTATTCCGGTGTGCTGACCACCGGCGGCGGTCTGGTGTTCTATGGCGAGACCGGCGGCGGCTTTGCTGCCGTGGATGCCAGGAACGGCAAGACCTTGTGGACCATCCACGGCAACCAGCCATGGCGTGGATGTGCGATGACCTACATGCTGAATGGGCGGCAATACATCGCCGTGGCCTCTGGCAGCAACATTCTGACCTTCGCGCTGAGGTAATGCTGGATAAAACGCCGCCGGCGTAGGCTACGGGCGCTCGGCAGGCCCGCGCGATGAACGCTTTTTAGCGGTAACAGTTTCCGATATGTGTGGCTTCACTGTCACAGTAGTGTCGCATTGACACCGCGTGCCGCCTGCACGATAATTTTGAGAACAAATCTCACATATAGAAACTGCCGTTTAGGGGACAATTATGCGTACTTGTGGCCGTTTTCCTCGCGCTTGCGCGCGCCGTATTGGTTTGTCTGTTTCGGTGCTGGCGCTCGTCGCTGCGGCCTCCAGCGCAATGGCGCAGCCCGCTGCGGACACCAACTCGGTCGAGTCTGTCACCGTCTCGGGTTCGCGCCTGGTGACCAACGGCGCCCAGGCGCCGACCCCGGTCACCGTCGTTTCCACCGAGCAGCTGCAGCTTGCGGCGCCGCGCAATGTGGTGGACGGCCTTCTGCAACTGCCACAATTCAAAGGCTCGGTCAGCGTCGCCAACCAGAGCACAGGCACGACCAGCAGCAACGGTGCGGACTATCTGAACCTGCGCGGCCTGGGCGTTCAGCGCACGCTGGTTCTGCTCGACGGCCGCCGCGTCGTGCCGGCCAGCAGCGCGGGCAGCGTTGACGCCGCGCAGATTCCGGAAGCCCTGATCCAGCGGGTCGATGTGGTGACCGGCGGCGCCTCGGCCGCTTACGGTTCAGACGCCGTTTCCGGCGTGGTGAATTTCATCCTCGACACCAAGTTCGAAGGCGTCAAGGCAAGCGCCCAGGCCGGCATCTCCGACTATGGCGACAATTTCAACTACAAGGTGGACGTAACGGGCGGCATCAGCCTGATGGGCGACCGGCTGCATCTTGTCGGCAGCCTTCTCGACTATAAGAGCACGGGCGTGACTGCGGCGCAGAGCCGTCCCTGGACGGCGGATGCGGTTGGTTCCATCACCAATCCCAATTTCAACAAGGCCCTTCCCGTTTCGCCGACCAATTCCGGCCTGCTGGTGGTGACCCAGCCTTATTCTTCGGTGGCGGCGCTGGGCGGCCTGATCACCAGCGGCCCGCTTACCGGCACGGCGTTCGACCAGACTGGCAACGCCATTCCATTCAATTACGGCACCTTGCGCAGTGCGGCCCAGATGTCGGGCGGCGACGGCTATAATCCGAATCTACTTCTCACCCTGCAGCCCTATCAGCACCGCTCGCAGTTCTTCACCCACGCCACCTACGATCTCAACGAGAACCTGTCCGCCTTTGTCCAGGTGTCCGGCGCGCAGAATCACGTCCAGTACAACAGCCTGCCCACTTTCGAGCTGAGCTCGACGAACTTCACCATCCTGCGGGACAATGCCTATCTGCCGCAGACCATCAAGAATTTCCTCGCTTCTCCCGCGGGTCTCGGCGTCGCCAGCTTCACGGTCGGCCGCGACAGTCCCGACTTCGACATTCCGCACATGGACGCCATCACCAACAACGGCACGGTCACTGTCGGCTTCGACGGCAAGGTGCCCAGCAGCAGCTGGTCCTATCATGGCTATGGCCAGATGGGCCGCGCCTATGGTTCCTACAAGACCAAGAACGATCCGATCTCGGACAATCTGTATCGCGCGTCCGATGCGGTCGTGAACCCGGCCAACGGGCAGATCGTCTGCCGTCAGTCGCTGTCCAATCCCGCGCCGACCGCCATCAGCAATCCGGTGGGCTGCCAGCCGCTCAACATTTTCGGCGTCGGCAATGCATCGCCTCAGGCCCTGAAATACATCACCGGAACTGCGGTGCAGATCGTTCGGGTCGCCGAAGACGTGGCCGAATTGAGCACGCAGGGTGGCCTGTTCGATATCCAGGGCGGCACTGTTTCGCTCGCGTTGGGCGGCAGCTATCGCCGGGAAGCCTTCACCCAGGTCACCGATCCGCAGTCGCAGGAAATCCGCACGGGCGCGGGGATCGGGGCGGCCTTCCCGGCCGGCTTGGTCAACACCCTGGGCGGCTTCGAGCGCACCAACCCGCAGCCCACGCGCGGCACCTACAACGTCAAGGAATTCTTCCTGGAAACCGAGGTCCCGCTGTTGAAGGACCTGCCAATGGCCAAGTCTCTGACATTCAACGCCGCTGGCCGCTACGTGGATTACAGCACCTCGGGCGGCGTCGAGCCGTGGAAGCTGGGTCTGGTCTATGAACCCGTCGATGGGCTCCGGGTCCGGGCTTCACGCTCGACCGACATCCGTGCGCCCAACCTGGGCGAACTGTACCAGGGGTCCAGCCAGGGCACATCCACGGTTCAGGACCCGGCCAATGGTAACGTGACGACCAACGTGATTACCGGCGCCATCGGCAATACCGGCCTGGTGCCCGAGTCCGCCAACACCTCGACGATCGGTGTGGTGGTCACGCCGGACGGGCTCTTCAACGGTCTGTTGTCCGGTCTCGAATTCTCGTTGGACTATTATCAGATCAATATCAGCAAGGCGATTTCGGCTCTCACCGCGCAGCAGGAGCTGAACTTCTGCGCCAACGGTTCGCAGCAGCAGTGCAGCTTCATCACCCGCAATCCCAACGGGACCTTGTCGCGTGTCGCCTTGCCATTCTTCAATGCCGCCGCGCGCCAGACCAAGGGTGTGGACTTCGAGGCGTCCTATACGACGCCGCTCAGCGATATCGCGTTCGGGTATGACGGCACGCTGACCTTCCGCAGCTTTGTGAACTATATCGGGCAGTTCACGACCCAGGTTCAGGGCGCCGCGCCCGTGCAATTGGCGGGGGATATCGGCAACTCGACACCGAAATGGTCGGGCATCTTTTCGGCCAGCCTGAATGTGGACCGTTTCACCTGGTTCCTGCAGGAGCGTTGGGTCGGTGGCGGAAAGTTCGACAACACCAACAATAACGGTTCCGGGCTCTACCCGAACCAGGTGGGATCGGTCTGGTACACCGACACGACCATTTCCTACGATCTGCTGCCGGACCGTGGGCTCTCCGCCTACTTCTCGATCAACAATCTGTTCGATCGCGATCCGCCACCCACGCCCAGCTTCCTGATTTCGGGCAGCAGTTACAGCAATCGCACGCTGTATGACCTGATTGGCCGTCAATACACCCTTGGCCTCCGCTACAGGATGGATTGAACTTTATCTGGCCCGGGCCGCATATTGTGGTCCGGGCCACGCCGTCCATTGCTTGAACCGGCCGCCGCCCCTCTGATAGCCTGACAAAAAATAGAACAGGGTCAGGCCTTTGCGGAGGACTGCCAATATCGCCGGTGCGTTTCTGGCGGGTGTGCTGCTGGTATGCGGCGCACTCGTATTCCTGCCGCGAGCGCGCGGGAGTGAGCCGCCGCCCGTCGATTTCAACCGCGACATCCGGCCCATTTTCAATAGCCAGTGCATCACCTGCCATGGCGGCGTGAAGCAGGCGTCCGGCGTCTCATTCTCTTATCGCGAACAGGCGCTGGGCAAAGGAAAGTCGGGGCGCCCGATCGTCGTTCCGGGGCGGCCTGGCGCGTCGGAGCTGATTGCGCGCGTCACGTCTCACGATCCGGAAGTGCGCATGCCCCTGCATGGGACGCCGCTGTCATCGCAGCAGATCGAGTTGCTGCGGCGTTGGATCAAGGAAGGCGCGACATGGCAGAACTACTGGGCGTTCGTGCCGCCCAGCCTCCAGGCATTGCCAGCGGTCAAACAGGCATCCTGGGTGCGTCAGCCGCTGGACCGCTTCATCCTGGCGCGGCTGGAAAAGGAGCGGCTCTCGCCCACGCCGGAAGCCGACAAGGCCGAGCTGCTGCGCCGGGTGTCGCTGGACCTGACCGGCATGCCGCCCACGCCGGAGGAACAGGCCGCTTTCCTGACCGACATATCGCCCAATGCATACGAAAAACAGGTGGACCGCCTGTTGGCGTCACCCCGCTATGGCGAGCGGTGGGCGAGCATGTGGCTGGACCTGGCGCGCTATGGCGACACCAAGGGCTTCGAGAAAGACCGGGCCCGGCCGGGGACCTGGACCTATCGCGATTGGGTGATCGACGCCTTCAACAGGAATCTGCCCTACGACCGCTTCGTAATTACCCAGATAGCAGGCGATCTTCTGCCACATCCCAGTTTCAACGATCGCATCGCCACGTCTTTCCATCGTCAGACCGCCGCCAATGACGAAGGCGGCACCGATGACGAGGAGTTCCGTCTGGCAGCGGTGATGGATCGGGCCAGCACCACCTGGTCGGCGCTGAACGGCGTCAGCTTCAATTGCGTGCAGTGCCATTCCCACCCCTACGATCCGATCCGGCATGTCGAGTATTACAAGTTTCTTGCCTTCTTCGATTCCAGCCGCGATGCCGACATCGGCTTCGATCGCTCGCTGGAGGAGGACTGGCCCGTCCTGCATGTGCCCAAGGACAAGGCGCAGTTTGCCCAGGCCGACAGTCTGCAGCTGGAAGAGACACAGTTGCGCGATACCCTGGTGGGCGAAAGCCGGGCGGCGGCGGATGGCGACAAAAGCTGGCGTCCGCTTCCCATCACAAGCGGTCGCGTTGACGTGCTGCTGGCGATCGAACGGGCGCTGGCCTTGCCGGAAAATCGCGGCGGCGTTGCCGGCCTGAAGGAAGACCTGGCCTATGCGCGGTCCGGGAAGGCCGCGCCCGCCGGATTCAAAATCACGGGCGGCATGGCGGAAAAGACCGGCACTATTCCGGTAGAGTCCGTGTTCGAGTTCATGCTCGATCCGGCCGCAACCGAGCTGACCGCGCTGCGCATCGAAGTGCCGCCGGCCGATCCTGTCCGCGCCTTGCATTCCCCCGAAAAGGGATTTGTCACCAACCGCATCGATGCCTGGGTCGTGGCGGCGAACGGCAAGGCACGCAAGCTGGATTTTCGCGCCCTGGCGCCGGATTCCGTTGAAGCTCTGCAAGGCAATATGGCGCGGATGCTGCGCAACCAGCCTGTTCCGGCGCCGGGTAGCGCGCTGGCGCGGTTGACCACCTATAGCGGGGTGTTGGCCGATCCCAATCTGTTCCGCACGCGCTGGGTGATCGCGGTCCTGGCCCAGCCGCTGCATCTGGAGCCCGGCGCGCGGCTGAAATTGCAGTTGACCCAGAGCGAGTCGATCAATGCGGAGTCATCCCCGCCGCCGCGGGTGCGCGTGCTGGGCAGTGCCGATCCACGCTGGACGTCTTTCCCCAACGCTCTGGAAAAAGACGTGGCGCGGCTGGAGGATGTCGAGCGGCAGTTGCAGAAGATTCCCAGTGTGCCCTTGCCGGTGATGGTCGAGCAGGCCTCTTATGAGAAGCGCCAGACCCTGGAATTCGATCGCGGCAGCTTCCTGACCCAGGTCGGTCCGTCTTTGTCGCCCGATACCCCGGCGCTGTTTCCCAAATTCCCGGCCGGGCCGCGCAATCGGCTGACCTTGGCGAAGTGGTTTTTCCAGCCCGGTCAGCCGCTGACGGCGCGGGTAGCGGTGAACCGCTATTGGGAAGAATTGTTCGGAACGGGGCTGGTGGAGACCCTGGAGGATTTTGGCAGTGCCGGTGAAAAGCCCAGCCATCCGGAGCTACTGGATTGGCTGGCGCTGCATATCCAGAACGATCTGCACTGGAACATCAAGGCGCTGCTGCGAGAGATCGTCACCAGCGCTACCTACCGGCAAAGCGCGCGGACCACGCCGGGGCTGCAGCAGCGCGACCCCCGCAACCGTCTCTTGGCGCACGGCCCGCAACAGCGCCTCACCGCCGAGATGGTGCGCGATCAGGCGCTGCTGGCCAGTGGGTTGCTCAATGCACAGATGGGCGGCGCGCCCGTGATGCCGCAGCAGCCGGAAGGCGTGTGGAATGTGATCGCCAACAATCCGGAACGTTGGACCAATGCCACCGGGGCCGACCGTTATCGCCGCGCCGTCTATACCTACATCAAGCGCACGGCCACCTATCCCAGCTTCATGACCTTCGATGCCTCCGACCGACAGATGAGCGCGCCGCGCCGCATCCCCACCAATACGCCGCTTCAGGCGCTGGTGACCCTGAACGATCCGGTTTTCCATCAGGCGGCCGAGGCGTTGGCCAACCGCATGGCGCGTGCCCCCGCCGGACCCGGCGATGCCGTGGATGCGCGACTGAATTTCGCCGCCCGCTGCGTGCTGTCGCGCGACCTGGCGCCGGCCGAGCTGGAGGTGTTGCGCAAGCTGTACCGCGCGGCAGGCCCGAAGGCCGTCGCCAGCGCGCTGTTCAACTTGGATGCGGCGTTGACGAGATGACCATGACCGACCACCCGCTGCTGCACCATATGAACCTTCAGGCGGAGACCCGCCGCCATTTCCTGGGCTGGGGCATGGGCGGGCTGGGCGCCTTCTATCTCAATTCCGCGCTTCCCGCTTTGGCCAAGGCGCCGGCCAGTGAAAATGCGCCGCTGGATTTTCGCCGCGATCCCGCCACGCCGCTGACCGTGCTGCCGCCGCAGTTCAAGGCCCGCGCCAAGCGCGTGATCTATCTGCACATGGGTGGCTCGCCCAGCCAGTTGGAATTGTTCGACCACAAGCCGGAACTGACGCGCTTTGACGGCAAGGACTGCCCGGATGTCTATCTCAAGGGCAAGCGCTTTGCCTTCATCACCGGCGTGCCCAAGCTGATGGGGGCGCAATTCCCCTTCCATCAGGCGGGCAAGAGCGGTACCTGGATTTCCGACCGGCTGCCGCATCTGGAACGGATGGTTGACGAAATCTGCATCGTCAAATCCATGCGGACCGACCAGTTCAACCATGCCCCGGCGCAGCTTCTGGTGCAGACCGGCGACCCGCGCCTGGGCCATGCATCGCTGGGCTCCTGGGTCACCTATGGTCTGGGCACGGAAAACCAGAACATGCCGGGCTTCATCGTGCTGATTTCTTCCGGCGGCACCACCGCCAATGCCGGTAAGCCGCTCTGGGGCTCGGGTTTCCTGCCCAGCGCCTATCAAGGCGTGCAATGCAGCCCCGCCGGCGAGCCGGTGCTTTATCTCGACAATCCGCGCGGCGTCAGCCGCCAGGAGCGGCGCGCGGTGCTGGATGCGGCGGACGAGATCAATCGCCAGACCTATCGTCAGTTCGGCAATCCCGAAACGGTGGCCCGCATCGCGCAGTATGAAATGGCTTTCCGCATGCAGCTGGAAGCCAGCGAGGCGATGGACATCCGCCGCGAACCGGCGGCGGTGCTGGAACGCTATGGCGCCCAGCCGGGCAAGACCAGCTATGCCAACAATTGCCTGGTGGCGCGGCGCCTGGCGGAGCGCGGTGTGCGCTTCATCCAGCTTTATCACTGGGGTTGGGATTCCCATGGCACGCCGACGGATGAGGGGCTGAATGTCGGCCTGGTCAATCGCTGCCGTGAGACCGACCAGCCCACCGCGGCGCTGCTCGCCGACCTGAAGGCCAGCGGGTTGCTGGAAGACACGCTGGTGGTATGGGGCGGGGAATTCGGGCGTACCCCCATGCTGGAAAATCGCGGCGGCCAGCAGATGAAGTTCGTCGGCCGCGACCATCACCCTTCCGCGTTCACAATCTGGGTGGCGGGCGGCGGGCTGAAAGCCGGCACCAGCCATGGCGCGACCGATGAGCTGGGCTATTACGTGGCCAAGGATCCGGTCGAGGTGCGTGACCTGCACGCCACCATGCTTTATCTGTTGGGCTTCGACTACCGCCGGCTGAACTATCCCTATCAGGGCCTCGATCAGAAACTCACGGGAGTCAAACCCGCGCGTATCGTCTCCGAAATCCTGGCATGAGGCATTGCTGACACGAATGGCTGGGGAGACGAGCGCGCGATTGTCGGCGCCGGTTTATTTCATATCCGTGGCTCTGCTGACTCTGGCCGGGTTCGGCGCGGCCATGCTGGCGCGGCCGGCCTTCGGCCATGCCGTGCTGCAATGGGCCGGGTTGGAACCGGTGCCGCGCGCTTTGCCGGCGTCTTTCTATGCCGTGCGCGTGGAGCCGCTGCTCAAGGATCGCTGCATCGGCTGTCATGGCGAAAGCCGGCAGAAAGCGGGCCTGCGGCTGGACAGTTTCGCCGAAGTGATGCTGGGCAGTCGGCATGGCGCGGTAGTCAGGCCGGGCGATGCCAGACATAGCGAACTCTTCACGCGCATCAGCCTGCCGCCCTCCGACGACAAGGCCATGCCGCCCAGCGGCAAGACGCCTCTGACGGACGACGAAGTGACGGTGATCCGGCTGTGGATCGCCAACGGCGCGTCGGCCAGCCTGCCAGCCGGTGCGGTCAAGGGTGCCCCCAAACTGGTCAAGCCTGTCGTGATTCCAGAGCTCGATCCCGCGCGCGCGGCCAGACAGCGCGCACCCCTGGCGGCGGCGGTACAGCAGGTACAACGGCGGCTCCCCGGCGTGGTTGGCTATGAATCCCGTGGCTCCGCCGAGCTCGAGGTCGATGCGTCGTTGATGGGGCTTCGCTTTGGCGATGCCGAGCTGGCGATGCTGGCGCCGTTGGCCGCGCATATCGTGCGGGCGAATTTCTCCGACACCGCCATCACCGATGCCTCCGCATCCACGCTGGCCGCGATGACCGGCCTGGAGCGTCTGCGCCTGGCCGATACCAGGATCAGCGACAACACCATCAGGGCGCTGGCGCCGCTGAAAAAGCTGCGCTCGCTGACCGCGACCGGAACGAAAGTCACGGACGAGAGTCTGGCGTCCTTGCGGCAGAAGGGCGTAGCCATCTACGCTGATCCCGATGTCCATTGAAACGGCACACGACAAGAAGGTTCTGGTATGGGACTTGCCGGTCCGGCTGTTCCACTGGTGCGTGGTGGCGCTGGTGTTCACCTCCTGGCTCAGCGCCGACCAGGGCTGGATGACGATCCATCTGGCCTCGGGCCTGACCTTGCTGGCGCTGCTGCTGTTCCGCCTGGGGTGGGGGCTGTTCGGTTCGACCACCGCGCGCTTCAGCGACTTTCTGCATCCGCCCCGACGCGTGCTGGGCTATCTCAAAAGCCTTAAGGACGGCGACCGGCTGCTCTATGCCGGTCACAATCCCGCGGGCGGGCTGATGGTGATGGCGATGATCCTGGTGCTGCTGGCCCAGGCGCTGACCGGTCTCTTCGCCAATGATGGCCTGCATTTCAACGGCCCGCTGGCGCTGCTGCTCCCTTCCGAAACCTCCGACAGCATCACCTCCATCCATCGCCTGATTTTCGATGCGATCCTGGTGCTGACCTGGTGCCATATCGTGGCGGTCGGTTTCTATCTTCTGGTCAAGCGCGACAATCTGGTGCTGCCGATGCTGACGGGCCGCAAGCCGCACAGCCATATGCCGCAAGGCGTGAACCTGACTTTTACCCGGCTCACCATCGCGCTGCTTCTGTTTTTTCTCAGCGCGGGGATCGCGACATGGATCCTGTTCCAGGGCGCGTCTTTGCCGTGAGAGTGCGCTAGTCCCGGCGGCGGACCAGGCAGGACTTGCCGGTGGCCGTGAGCTGATCGCACAGGGCGGTTGCGGGTTTGCGGTCGGGGCCGCCCGCCACCAGCAATCGATGCCAGACGCCCTTTTGCCCCAGATCCGCTTTTTCGAGCTGGTGCGTAAGCGACGCCAGAGCGGGCTCCTTCTGAAGCCGGCTCCATTGCGCTTCCGCTTCCTCGGCAGTTTTGAACGAACCCAATTGCACGACATAGGCGGACGCGCGTGACGGCTCCTGTCCCGTGGTGCGCACCGGTTGTTCCGGCTGCTTGGGCGACGGGGCGGCGCTTGCGGCTTTGACAGATGGCGAACCGCGCTTGTCCTTCCGCTCTTCGTTCAGGGATGCCAGGCGCTCCTTGGCTTCCTGAAGGCCCGCGCGCGCTGAAGATATATAGAGTTCGGCGGCCCTGTTGATGTCCTTCGGCACGGCATTGCCGTCTTCATACATCTGGCCCAGCAGATATTGGCCAAGCGGATGGCCGGCGTCGGCCGCACGCTTCAGCAGCGGTAGCGCGCGTTTGGGTCTCGGCGCACCGGTTTCACCGTTCAGGTACATCTCGGCGAGATCTACCTGCGCATTGGACATGCCGGTTGCCGCGGCCGTGCGCAAAATGCCTTCGGCCTTGCGCGGATCCTTCGGGACCCCCAACCCCTTGCGCAGCATCAGCGCGACATTGCGCATGGCCGCAAGATCCTGGTCCTTGATCTGCCACCAGATCTGAAAAGCCGCCGGATATTGCCGTGCGTCATAGGCTTTGAGGCCGCGATCGAACTCCGCGGACAGCTCAGTACCGCTCAAGGCCATCGCGTTCCCGGCGAGGGCTATCCACACAACAGCGACAATCCATTTTGCTCTTTGACGCAACGGGAAACCCTTGCGAATAACAAAAGCCAAACGGCGGGAAGGTCTTGAATGGAACGTTATAAAGGCTTTTCACAAACACGTCAGTCATGCTGCAACTGCTGCCTGACGGTCCTTTGATATGTGCGGAATTCTACCGGCAGCCGGCCCGCTGCGGGCGCAGGCCGACGGGCAGGGAAGAGATCAGAGTATCGGCCACACGGCGATAAAGCCCGGCGCCCAGAAAGATTTGCAGGAAAATCACGCCCGCCAGCGACGGGCGATAGCAGCCGCGAATGACCGCGTTCAGATAAAGCCCCAGTGCGGTCAAGGGCTCGGTCTTGGCGATCCGTTTGGCATAGGGCCAGCCGCGCGCGCCATGATAGGCCCGGGGCAGGATCAGCGGCCGCAATTCTTCCAGCCACGCCCGGGGCTGTTCGATGCAGCTGTCCGCCGAGGCGCGGGCCGGATCATCCCGGTCGTTCCATACCGCGCCGGGCTCCTCGATCATGCGGAAGCGGCAGCCGGCAAGATGGAGACGGATGGCGAAATCGGTATCTTCCGCGGCGCGCAGATGTTCGTTGAAGCGGATTTTGCGCGCGGCCTCGCGCGGCACGACCATGGTGCTGGTCTGCGTGAAGCCCCGGTCGCAAAGCAGATACACCGCCATGTCCTCGGTCGGACGAATGGCGCGCGGCGGCTTGAGAAAGGCCGGCCCCTGGCCGCGGTCCACCCAGACCCGGGCATATCCGGCAATGTCATGCGTGTCCTTCAGCAGCGCATGCATGGATGCCAGGTGATGCGGCAGATAGACATCGTCGGAATCCAGAAAGGCGACAAAGCGGCCGCGCGTCTCGTCAATGCCCCGGTTGCGCGCCGCGCCGCCGCCCGCATTGGGCTGGCGAATGAAATGAATACGGGGATCGCGGAAGGACTCGATCACCTCCTGCGGATTGTCGCGCGAGCCATCGTCGACCACGATGATCTCGAAATCCTGGAAACTCTGCGCGCGCACGGACTCGATCGCCGGCCTGAGTTCGGCGGCGCGGTTGTAGACGGGAATGACGACGCTGAAGAATGGCGCACGCATGCAACGCCCCTGCCTGCTCGCCGGGCGCTCCACTTACCCAGCGATATGCATTGTATCAGGACGGCACAGCCGGTCGCTGTGAGGACTGGATTGTTAGTTAAGCCAGCGGGTTACAGGAGCGTCATGCTGCTGGGTCCAATGGCCTGGCCCCGCATGTTGCCGTTCCCGGCTGTGGGGCCCGGAGGGTGCGCTATCGAACAACCACAGGGTGCGCCGCATGCGAAGGGCCGCGTTTATTGATATGCGCTTGCCCATTTGGTTAACGCGAGCCGTTAACTTTTGAAACGAAGATAGTACGTCCACGGACAAAAACTGCATGGTTCCAGCCGCTTGCTCTGGAACAGGACGGCGAAATACGGTTAAGTGTTTATTAACTAATGAACAGGGGTGACACGGTGGAAGGCAGCATCCAATCCTATCATGCGATCCTGTGGCACGGGGGCGAGCCCCTGGCGGAAGGATCCTTGTCCGATTGCCTGAAGAGCTGGGATCAGCTGCCGCGTTGGCCTCGCACCCATTCCTACATTCAATTGAGCAGACCGGTGGGACAGAAGAGCGTGCTGCGCGCGACGGATCTGTACCGGATTGCGGCGTCGGAGCTGGCGCACGAGCAGCACTAGCGCGGGCGCGGTCACAGAAAAATCGGCGGTCTGATTTTTCCTATTGCACCCGATCGGAAAAAACCGCGCGCCACTCGGTCATCTCGTCCACCATCGTCTGGGTGATCTGGTGCGAAAGATCGGTGATGGGCGCAACGGCTGCGTCCTTCTCCTGCCGCAACTTATGTACCTGCGCCGCATAGGCTTCGAAGGCGCCGGCCATCGCCGCGGACCGGCGGGCAGTGCGGGCGAATTCACCCTGATTGTTGATGCCTTCCAGTGCCGCACCCAAGGCAGGCAACACGGCAGACGCCAAAGTCAGCCAGCGTTCCCAGCCGGGCGTGAGGGGCAAGAATAGGCGCGCGCCAACGCCCAGCACGGTGGCCCAGAGCAGCCCCAGCGTCGTGTGACGCAGCCGATTGAAGATCCGGTGACTGCGTTCTGCCGACTGGGCATGAAAGCCCCATTGACCGCTTTTGGGATGGCCTACGATCCGTCCGAGATAGTCCAGATAGTCGCGCACATAGATGGGCGTAACCTCGACACTGGGGATGCCGCAGGCGCGCGCCACCGCGCGCATGTGCCAGTACATCCAGGTCTGGCTCGGATCGCGATAGACCGCCAGATGCGCGGGTAGGCGCGGCAGGGGCCGGGCGCCGCCCAGGGGAATCAGGATGCGCAATTGCCGGATCAGTTCGGCCAGCAGCCGGCATTCCATCCAGTTCTCGTGCCAGCGAAAGTGCTTAGTTGCCCACAGCAGGCCCAGGATGATGCCCAGGATCACCAATTCCCCCCAGGCGCACGGAGTCTCCCAGCCCGGATCGCCGATCGCCATGGGCCACAGAGCCACGAGCACAGCCAGTGCCGCCAACAGATAGGAACACAGGAAAGCGGTGCGGTTGGCGTCGGCATAATAATCCGCCAGCCCATCGGCCCAGGCGAAATGCGGCCAAAGTCGACTATGCACCCAGCGCGAGACTGCCGAATCCCGATCCTTTGCGTTTCCGGCCCAGCTCTCGTCATGGCGGCTTTCAAAGTCGGCGACCGCCAAGCCGGGCCATGCGAAACCGCGCCCGCCGATCACGTCGCGGAAAATCTTCCAAAAGAAAGCCACGTTCACGGACGGCTTGCGGTGGCTGAAATAGTCCCGGGGCGATATTTTCTGGGATCGCGGCAGGCGCAGTTCCGTCTGCACGATATGGCTGACAACCTCCTTCAGGCTTTTCTCCTGTGGGGCAGGCTGAGAGCGGCCCTCTTGGTTCGAGGGGATGTCATTTTTCGTGCTCACCAGCTGCCAGTTCTGCGGCGCGAGCGCATCAATCCAGATCACCGGCAGATGATAGCTCACAGCCTCATAGATGGTATGGACGGTGCCGCCAGGCCCCGCTGGGGCGCCGCCATCCCAGACCGCGACGAGCAGGTCGGACTGGTTCAGCACAACCCGTCCGGCAGCAGCATAGGCATCGGTGGCGTGATCGCGTGCTCCATCCAGTTGGAACAATGTCAAATCATTGTGGTCGCGCGCTTCGGTCAGCAGCTTGCGAAAATGGTCGAGAGACTCCGTTTCCAGCGCGTCAGGCGGCGCGAAATCCTTTTCGAATTCGCCTTGCGGGAAGGGCAATGGGGAGCAGAGTTCATAATCCAGCGCCATCGCAAGTTCGGCGAAGATGCGGTCCGAGCCTTCGGCCAGCGGCGAGACGGCCCGCAGCACCGGCGGCTCGCCGTTATAGAGTGTGCTTCCCGGCGCTGCAGCGACTTCGCCGACCGACGCCTTGGCGAATTCCAGAATGTTCTGCAGCGTCGTGCGCAAAAGATTCAAGCGGGCGGCGTCTTCCGGCAACCGGTTGGGCCGGTGACCCACCACGCCGATGCGAAAGGTCGCGCGGGCCTTGGGCGGTGTGCGATGCGCAGTCAAGAGGGCCGCCGGCGCAGGGCTTCGCCCTGGGCTTCGCTCAACCAGCGTTCGATCAGGCCGGGGTCTGTGGTCTCCAGGCGCCGGAAAAGCTGTGGCGAGGCGCCGTCAGGCACCAGCGCCCAGAGCTTGCCGCCTTTTTCCTGCGCCCGTCCGCGCGCGCGATGCCAGCTATCCGCGTTTCGCGGATCGGCCAGGACAATGAGCTGTGCGCCCGCGTCCAATGACGTCTGCTCGAGCGCATCGGCAAAAACAAGTTGTTCGCGGCACAGCGACATGCCTGCGGCATCGGCGATCTGGGGCAGCTTGCGCGCCATGTTGCGATTATAGTCCTTGACCGCGTCCGGCAGGGCATCCCAATCCACCAGCCGGTTGTGGCGCTTGAGAAAGTCGTCGCGGGTCTCGCAGTAGCGCCAGCCCAATGCCTGCAATTCCTGGCACCAGCGCCAATGCTCCAGCGACGCCAGCTTTTCGACGATGGTCTCATCGAGCACGATCGGCGCTGCCTGGCTGTCCTTGAGGCGATAGCCGCAACAACGCAGCCGGACGGGGATGAAGTCCGCCAGGGCGCGGCTGTTCTGCTTGTGAAATTCACTCAACTTCTCCCACGGCACCGCGGCCGGAGAGTCGGACCGTGCATTCTCCTCCAGCCAGACCTGGTGGGCGGCGCGCGCCAGCACATCCAGGGTCTGATCCAGCAACGCGGCGGGCGTGGTCAAATGGGAAAGGCTGCCGAACGGCTTGAGCCGGTCGTGGAACAGTGACTGGGTCTCCAGCAGAGACAGGAATTCGCCCAGCTTCTGCTGCTGGCGCACCCGCACATAGACCGGACAGCCGAAAGACCCCATCCCGTCCAGCATTTTGCGCAGGCGCATGGCGGTGTTAAGCGCCACCTCGTCGTCGCGCAGCGCCACGATCACCGCCAGAGGCGGCCTGGCGCTCAGTTCCGCCATTGCCGTGTTCTGCCAGGACAGATCGTCCGTCGCGAACTGACAGGGCGTAAAACTGATGTCCGCGATCTCCGTCACCCCGGCGGCGCGAACCTGGGCCGAGGCAAGGCTGGCCGGCCCCCGCGCATCCAGAATGGTGGCCGACAGCTTCTGCGATGGCAGGGCGAAATTGCACAGCGCCGCCCGCACCAGGACCTCCGCGCCCATCTGGCCGAAGCCCGCGAACAGCAGATGCGGCCGCGGCATCAGGTCGGGTGCGGGCTGCTGGAAGGCATCGGACCGCAGCAGCTTGCGCGCGGCATTGATATTGAGGTTGAAGATCTGGAACTGGGTCTCGGCCGAATCCAGCGCGCCGGCATTCTGGTTCTTGATCTGGTCATAGAGCCATTCGCTGCGCAGTTCCGGCAGAATCTTGACGGTGCGGCCGGTAACGCCGCGCAGCGCATCGCGCACCCGCATGCCGATCTCCAGATTGACCCCGTCGGAGCCGCAGGCCACCACCACGGAATTGGCGTGTTTCAGCCCAGCCTGCCGTAGCACCGAAGCCTGGGTGGCGCTGCCCTGCAGCACCGCGATACTGCGGCGTTCGCAGGCGGCCGCTTCCGGCGCATCGCTGTTCAAGGTCACCACGACGACCGCGCGGCCCGCATCGCTGAAACTGTCCACCACCTGGCGCCCAGTGCTGCCCAGGCCGCAGACGATGGTGTGGTCGCGCAGCCGCCGGGCCCACAGCACCCGCGCATCCCGGCGGATATTCTGCAGCACCAGCTTGAGGGCGCCGAAGAAGGCGAGCAATGGCATGATGATCTGCGCCAGGAACAGCATCCAGTGATCACGGTCGAGTGGAAAAGCGCCGCTGGCCTTGATCAACGCCAGAGTGCGTGCAAAGGCCTGCGCGAAAGTGGCATGACCGCCGCTCGGGCCTACGCCGATAGCGGTGCAGTCGCCGCAGGTCATGTAACCGGCGATGCCCAAGGTCAGTCCCAGCGCCGCCAGCGGCAGGATGTAAAGCCAATCACCGAGCTTGAAGAAATTGGATGGCATGCTCGGCGCGCCTTACTGCGGGCTGACGACCACAAGCGGGGAGGCGGGCGAGTTGACCGACTCCTTCTGCAGTCCCCAAACCTGGTTCACGAAATTCAGCAATTGCAGGCTTTCATTGTCGGGATATTCACTCGAACAGGTGAGCGGCCCGGCGCCGGGCATGGGCTCGCGCATACAGGGCTTGGGAATGGCGAAGGTCTTGCCGGAGTCGTCGCGCACCGCAACGGCGACATCCTCGCTGGCCAGATTGCTGGAGCCATAGAACATGATCTCATAATAGCGGCTTCCGCCCGCGGCCGGATTGCGGCCCAGCACGCGCGGGAAGTTGATGGAATCGACGCCCTTGAATTCCTCATAGCGCAGGATTTCTCCCAGATAGTAGATCATGCCCTGAAAGGACCTGGTGCTGAACATGACCTTGTCGGTGGTGAGCTTCACCACCTTGGGCAGATTGGCCTGGGGATTGCCTTCGGTATCGGCCTCCGCCGCCAGCACTGTATCGCCGGCTTCGGGCAGCACCGGATTGGTCTGCTGGCAGGCCTTCAGCGGTTCGGCCGGATAACCGGCGAAAGGATTGGAGGGTGCGGGCATCTTGGCGCCCGGTTTTGGCGTCGGCGCGGGGGGCTTTGGTTGCGGCGGCTGCGGGGCAGGCGTGGGCGAGGCGCCAAGCTGGGTCATCAGATTGTTCAGCGCGGCCGGGCTGGCGCCCTGCCGCCGCGCGGGATTGGTGAAGTTGAGGGTGTAGCCGGTATTCTCCGGCTTCTTGCGGCAGATCGCGGCGACGCCGGAGGAGGTCTGGCGCACCAGAAGATTCTGCTGGATCATCTGGGTACGGAATTTTGCATCCTGCGCCACCGCGTCGGGCACCGTGTCGACCAGTTCGGCCGGCGCGTTCTGGGGCGCGCCGATCTCGAGCCCCAGAATCAGAAGATCGTCCAGCAATATCTGAAAGCAGACCACGGGATGGGGATCATCGGCATCCCGGCTTTCCCGCGCCGGCGCATTGTTGAAATGCACCATGTCCTTGGGGGCGTCGTCGTTGATGGCGCCGCCCGTGTCGCGGCAGGTCTTGAGCGAGAAGGAATAGCCCGCCGGATGGTTCCCGGCGGGATCGAACAGCGGCCGGTAGGGGCCGCTGGCGATATAGGCGCAAGCCTGGCGCGCAAAGGTCATGCCGCCACCCGGTATCGCGTTCCTGCCGATCTCCTCGCAGCGTGTCGCCACCGCCTCGTCGATCGCGACCATCAGCCGGTTGGATATGGCGATGCTGGAAAAGAACATCATGAACAGCAGGTCGCGCTGATAGCCTTCATCCTGGAAGGCCTGGATGTTCTTGAGCGGCACCGCCGTCATCATGCCGTTCTGGTATTTCTGATCGTCCAGGGTCTGCAGGGTCAGCAGGTTGGACTCCGACGACGACAGGCCGAACACGCCGGCAATGCCCGCCAGCGAGGTCACGCCTTTGCTGGTGCCGGAGGTGAGGGCGCCCGTCGCGCCGGTGTTGAGATCGTTCTCGAAGGAATGCGCGTTGCCCAGCGGCAGGCTCAGGCTGCCATTGGGCGCCAGGGACAGCGAGGACGCATCGCCCTCCAGCCGCGTATAATAAGTGGGGAGCCGCTCGCTGGCGCGGACAACATTCAGCAGCAGGACCTGGTTGGTGGAATTGGCGACGGCCCGATTATAGGCAATCGTGCGGTCCAGCATGTCGGGCGAGTATTGGCAAGCAGCAGAGCCAGCCAAAACGGCGAGCAGCATCAAGGCTTTCTGGTAAACCATCACCCGCCCCCGAGCTTTTGCGGAAAACCATACAGGGAATCAGAAACGGGCAAAACGCTCCCCCCTGTGCGGGTGGCATGGGGTCTTCGGGGTCATGACCATGTTGTTTTGACGGGGTTTTCCGGCAATGCTTCCGACCGGGACTTCGGCCCTTGCCCGCTGGGGCAGGGCCGGAATGGGCTTTCATGTCACATCAGGTTTTCATCTGCGCGGCGCCGCGCGACAAGATTCCGGCCAACGCGATCCGCGCCGTGCTGGAAGCCGACGGCATGGCCTGCTGGATCGCCAGCCGCGACCTGCCGGCGAGCGCCGATCCGGTCGAGACGGCCGGCGCCGCCATCGCCGCCGCCCAGGTTCTGGTGCTGGTTTTCTCCAGCCGCGCCAATGAGGCCGAGGAGCAGATCAAGCGCGAGCTGCAATTCGCCGCCCAACATCAGACGCCGGTGCTGCCCTTCCGGGTCGAAAATGTGAAGCCGGTCAGGGGCCTGGAATACTACCTGCCTGCCAACCAGTTCGTGGACGCCTTTACGCCGCCGCTGGACGGCCATCTCAAGCGGCTGGCCGCCATGCTCAAGCCGGTGGTGGAAAGGGCAGCGCCGCGGCCCCCCATGCCTGCATCTTTGCAGCCCGCGGCCGCCGTGCCCGGTCCGGTGGCGGAGCAGGACGGTACGCCGCCGCAGCCGGAGCCGGTGACCCCACCCCAGATAGAGCGTGAGACAGAACTGGCTTTGCCGCCGGCCGCGGCGCTGCAAGCCGACCTGCCCGCGGCGCCTATCGAGGTTGAGATCGCGGGCGCTCCTTTGGCGGGCACCCAGCCTTCGGACCAGGCGGGACTGCGGCCGGGCGAGGCCGGCCCTGACGAGGAGGGCTTGCCCTGGTTTCGCAAACCGGCGCTTCTGGCGCTGGCCGCAGTGCTGGTGATTGTCGCCGCCGCCGGCCTATGGTGGCTGCTGAGGCCCGGACCCGGCGCTCAGGAAACGCAAGCCTGGAACAGCGCCTCCCAAGCAGACGCCATTCCCGCCTATCAGAGTTATCTCACCGCCTGGCCCAAGGGGTTTTACCGCGACCAGGCAACGACGCGCACTGCGACACTGAAAAGCGAGGCTGAAGCCGCCTTCGCCAAAGCCAAGGCCGCCAATACGTCCGCCGCCTATGAGAGCTTTCTGGCCACCTATGCCAAGCAGGGCGTGGATGTGAGCGAGGCGCGGGCGGCCGATGACGCGGCCCGCGCGCAGGAAGCCAAGATCAAGGCGGCCTTCGATGCCGCCACCGCCGCCCATACGCGCGACTCTTACAAAAGCTTTCTTGCCGATTTTCCGACCAGTTCTTACGCCACCGATGCGCGCCAGCGGCTGGCGGCCTGCCGCACCGAAATGCGAACCACCACGACCGTGAAGAGCACCGCGCTCTCGGAAAACGCCGACGGTTCGGGCGGAAGTTCCGCCGAGGCCTGTCAGGCCGCGCGCGAGCGCGCCACCAAGCAGGCGACGAACAGTTGCCGTGAAGGACGCGTCGGCAGCGTGCGCGTCCTCAGTGAAAAGCCTGAAACCGATGGGCTGCAGGGCGGCCGCATCCTGGGCTCGATCTTCGGTGCCATCAGCGGCACCCGCAAGGTGAGCTGGAAATGCTCCGAGCAGATCTCGGCGGCTTGCGAGGTTTCGACCAGCGGCCCGCACCAGGTAGATGTCTGTCCATGAGCAAGCGCATTTTCGTCAGCTACTCTTCGCCCGACGCGGCAAAGGCCAACCTGATCCGCGAGGCGTTGGAGGATCATGACATCTCCTGCTGGATCGCGCCGCGCGATCTCGCGGCGGGCACCCAATGGGGCGCGGGCATCGTGCAGGCGATCCAGTCCTCAGAGGCGGTAGTGGTGGTGTTCAGCGATGCCGCCAACCGTTCGCCGCAGGTGGCGCGCGAGATGGAGCTGGCCGTCTCCAACCGAAAGCCGCTGATACCGATCCGGGTCGCCGACGCCATGCCCACCGACGACATGCAGTATTTCCTGGGCGTGTCGCACTGGTTCAATGCCTATGCCATGCCGATCGAGGCCTATCTGCCCGACATCGTTACCGCGGTGAAGAATGTGCTCGCACGTGAGCACAGCCCCTGGGGCACCATCACCCGCCGCATGCCGCATACCCGCACCGGCCAGATTGTCTGGTCGGTGGCGGGCGCGGCTCTGATCGCGGTGGTGGTGGCGTTGTTGATGCGGCCATCCCTGCCTGGACCTGAGAAAAATCCGTTGCTGGGACGCTGGGAGGCGAAGATACCCGACGGCAAGGGCGGCACCGCCGACTGCATCCTGGATGTGAATGCCACCAGTCAGGCTATTTATACCGACACCTGTCCGACGCCCCTGATGGGCGCGCGCCAGACCCTGATGGTGATGAAGGACAACACCCTGGCGCCATCGCTCTACAAGTCGGGCGATTCCGGTACCTTCAGCTTCATCGGCGGCGGCCCCAGCGGCTATGTGGCGGCCTACAAGTTCGGATTCTTCGGCGGCCTGACCACGCGCGACAATCCGTTCGGCCAGGTCAGCTGGAGCAAGATTTCTTCCGACCAGCCGCTCAAGAGCGGCATGGACAATATCGTCGCCAGTCCGGCCTGGCCTTTGACCGACATGCCCGGCATCGCGCGCCGGTCCCGCGAATATGTGCGCGCCAAGTGGCAGGCGGACGCCCAGCTGATGTCCATGGACGTCAAGCTGCTGGCCTCCAACCAGGGCGGCGTCGCCAATATCCAGACGCCGCAGGGCGGCGTGGAGCTCAGCATGCGCTTCTATTCTCCCGGCACGCAGCAGGGCATGAGCTTCACGCCCAATTCCATCGCCGGCGCTCTTTTTCCCCTGGGCGTGATCGATACCTATGGCAATGGGCCGCTGCCGGACGATTTCCTCGATCTGCCGCAGGCGGTGGCCCAGCTCCAGGGCCACATGCGCGCCAAGCAGATCCACGAAGCCCAGATCCAGGACTGGGGCCGCGAGACCAGCGCCGGCAGTGCGCGGATGCATGGGGTGGAATGGATGATCGACTCCCAGCTCGATGAACGTTTTGTGGTGCCGGCCCTCACCAAGTAAGGGAACTCCAGGAAAAGATGGGATTTCGACGCCCTTCGCACCCCTTCCGGGCGGTCTGGCCCATTGTCTTATCCGGCCATCTTGGCAATGCTTCCGGCGGGACTTCCGGGCTTTCCGGCGCGGAAGAGGGGCTTAAGAAATGGCGCACGACGTCTTCATTTGCTATTCGTCCCGCGACAAGCCGGTGGCGGACGCGGTCTGTGCCGTGCTGGAGGCGGAGGGCGTGCGCTGCTGGATCGCGCCGCGCGACATCCTGCCGGGCGCCGACTGGGGCGAGTCCATCATCGACGCCATCAATGATGCCCAGGCGATGGTGCTGATCTTCTCCTCCAACGCCAATGCCGCCCAGTCCCAGATCAAGCGCGAGGTCGAGCGGGCGGTGAACAAGGGCATCTCGGTGATCCCGTTCCGCATCGAGAATGTGATGCCGACCAAGTCGCTGGAATATTTCCTCTCCACCCCGCACTGGCTGGACGCTTTCACCCCGCCCCTGGATGAGCATGTCCGCCAGCTTGCCGATTCCATCAAGCGGCTCCTGGGCAAGCAGGTGATGGCCCGCCCGCTGCTGTTCGCGGCGCCGCCCAGCATGCCTTCGCTGCCGCACGCCCAGAAGAACATCAAGATCGATCTCAAGGACATTCGCGTCGGCGGCAAACCGATTCAGGAATGGGCGAGGGAGCCCAAGCACGCCGCCATATTGGCCGGTCTCGCGGCCGTTCTGATTGGGGTGCTCTGGTATGTTTTCCGCCCCACCGCGACCCCGGAGGATCAGCAGGCCTGGAACATCGCGGCGATGGCCGACACCATTCCGTCCTATCAGCTCTATATGCGCGAGGAGCCGAGCGGCTATTTCCGTGGTCAGGCCGAAGACCGGATGGAGGAAATGAAAGGCGAGGCTGAGAAGGCCTTCGCCAAGGCCAAGCAGCTGAACACGGTGACGGCCTATGCCAGTTTCATCCAGACTTACTATCGCAAAGGCATAGACGTGACCGAGGCACAGGATGCCTATGCCAGGCTCAATGTGCAGGACGGCCAGGCCCGCAACGCCTATCGCCAGGCGATTTCCAACCGCAGCCGCCAGGCCTATCAGACTTTCCTGACTTCCTATGGCACCACAACCTATGCGGCCGATGTGCGCCAGCGGCTGGCCTCCTGCCACAATGAAGTGCGCAACAACGGCACCACCCAGACCAGCGAATTGCGGGAAAGCGCGACAGCCACCTCTTCGGACCCTAATACCGCCTGCAACGAAGCGCGGATGAATGCCGCCGGCCACGCCCAGCAGGAATGCGTCGCCCAGCAGGGCCGTCCTGGCGGGGTCCGGGTCCTGAGCCAGCGGACGGGCAATGCAGCGCCGGATGCGGGCCGCGTCGCGGGCCAGGTGCTGGGCAGCACGCTGTTCGGAAACCGCAACTATTCCTACAACACGCCCGCGCAATATCAGTGCGTGGCCGAGGTTGCGGCCAGTTGCCTGCGCACCAGCAATTCAACGCGGTCCGTCGAAATCTGCCAGTGACGCTTTAGCGGGGCGGTGGTCCTCAACTCGTGCGCCGCCACACAAAGGTGATGCCGTTGGCGGCCGCGCTGACCTGATCGGGTCCCTTGAATTTATAGTTGCCGCTTAACGGAGTTCCCCCTTGGCGGTTTTGCGTCCAGGTCCCGCCCGCCGCGTGGAAGGTGCCGGATTCATTGAATTCGAACTTGTAGGTGTATCGGCCCTGCGCCGTGACATCGAGCGACGTGCGGGTGGCATCGGCGCTCGGCGTGGCGGCCGTGTTGGTCGTCCAACGACCGGTCAGGCCCGCCCCTTGCGAGGCGCCCATCGCGATGGACAGTCCCGTGGGGGGGCGGGCCAGACTGATGGCGGCCTGGCCGTCATGGCCGCCCACAAAAGCCATGACGGCCGGCGGCACGGTGGGTAGCACCGCAAAGGTGAATGCCGTGCTCTGCTTCGTCAGGTCAGAGGTGAAGGACGCCGTGTTCCCGGCATAACGGACGGTGCCCGTGTCCTCGCCGCCCCAACTGAAGCGATAATCGGCGGCCTCATCCAAGCTGAAATTGCCATGCACTTTCTTTCCTGCCAAAGCCGCCAGATAGAAACTGTTGACGGAATATGGAGCGAAGGGACTGGGCACGTCCGGTCCGAAATCAATGCTCTGCGCCGTCCAGGATCCGACGAAGGTCTCCGGCCGCGCCCGGCCGAACAGGAAATAGCCTCCGGCTGCCGCCGCCATAACCGCCGCGCCGCCGCCCGCCATGATCCAGCGGCGGTCCGGCGCATTTTCGTCGGGTGGAGGCGAGGGTGCGGCCGCGCCCTGCAGAACGCTGGAAACGACGGTCGCCAGGTAATTCAGATGCTGTTCGAGCGGTGGACTGAAGGCGTCGAGCCAGTGCGGCGTGGACAGGAAATATTCCAGTGACTTTGTCGGCAGCACATTTTCAATGCGGAACGGGACGACGGGGATTCCCCGGTTTATGGCGCGCTCGACCTCACGCTTGATCTGGGGCGATGCATTCGCATTGCTGGAAAAGACCAGCACGATGACCCGCGAACCGCCTATCGCATCTATGATCGCTTCGCCCCAGTCCGCACTCGGCAGGATGTCCCGGGGCGCAATCCAGCAGCGTATCCCCTTGCTCTCCAGGATGGCGCAGGTCGCGTCCGCTGTCGGCTTGTCCTTGGACGAATAGGAAATGAAGACGTCGTGCGCCATCCGTTGCCCCAGCCCGGCTCCCGGAAACCATAGGTGAAGAAATTTCCCGAGTCATGGACCGGCACGCCAAGCCTGGAGGGCCGGCAAGCCTCTGGAAAGCCTTTGAAATTCCTTCCCATGACGCCGGCATGACGGCGATCTGACCTGTTCTTCGCCTTGTGCATGTCATTCTTGTACGGCTAATCCCGGTGGCTGGACCGGTTTGGCGATCAGGGTGATCAGATGTTTTTTTCGGTTTCGAAAATTTTTCAGTCTCTGACGCGACCCGGGGATCTGCTGCTCTATATTCTGTTCGCCGGCGTCTTGTTTTCGTGGTTCTCGCGCACCCGGCGGTTCGGCATTGTGCTCACAACCCTGGCGGCGGCCGGGTTTGCCGTTGTCATTATCCCGATGACGGGCGCAAAGGTTACCGCGCCGCTCGAACGCCGCTTTCCACGGCCGGCTTCGCTTCCCGGTAAGGTGGACGGGATTATCGTGCTGGGCGGAGCGATAGAGCCCTATGCCACACTCACGCGTGGCACGCCGGCATTGAACGGGGACGCGGAGAGAATGACGGAATTTTCCCGCCTCGCCAAAATCTATCCGGATGCCCGGCTGGTCTTCAGCGGTGGCTCGGGGCTGCTCGATGCCGACTGGCGATATACCGAGGCAAAGGCGGCCAGCCTGTTCTTCGAACAGCAGGGCCTGGATGTGCGGCGCATCATCTTTGAAGGCAGATCCCGGAACACCTTCGAAAACGTCCAATACAGCAAGGCGCTGGTCAAGCCGCGTCAAGGCGAGGTCTGGCTGCTGGTGCAATCGGCCATCGCTGTTCCGCGTTCGGTGGGCATCTTTTCAAAGGCGGGCTGGCCGGTGATACCTGTCCCCGTCGCCTACAAGTCGGACAATGATTTTAACATGCATCTGTCCGACGATTTGGCCGCGGTCGACAGGGCGGCGCACGAATGGACCGGGCTCATCGTTTATCGGCTGACAGGCAAGACGGACGCGTTTTTCCCCTCGCCGGCAAATCCCTAGCCTGACCGCGGTCTCTCATTCCGTCCTATACCGCACGAATCCGGTAGTGGTCCGTCTTCAACCTCACTAGCATGCGCCGAGGTGATGGACTGAAAATGTCCACGACCTCGCCGGGTGGACAGTCTTGTCGACACAACTGCTCGAAAGAATGGACCGGTATGGCCTCGTTCGCTTCGGGGTCCTGGTCCTTCTTTTTGCACTGCTCAGCTTCATCGGGACTGAGGTTTACGTCCGCGCTGGACACCTGTCGTCGGTCAAACCCTTTGTGGGTGTGGGCCTGGCGCTTTGCCTGATCTATGGCCGAAGCTCGCTCCGGCCCATCCTGATTGCGGGAGTGGTTGGCGGCGTTCTTGCCAAACTCATACACCCGGTCTTTTTGACCGACACGCTGGCGACGCCGGCGGTGACCGCGGGCTCGTTGTTGCTCACCTATATCGCCCTGAAACAGGCTATCGGCGAATCCGTCGATTTCCGATCGTGGAAGCAGATGATCGCTTTCATCATCATCACGGCGAGCGTGTCCTGGATCGTGTCCGTCACGTTCACGGCCGCTGTCTATTTCTGGCTCGGGACACCTGTGCTGCCCAATCTGATGAGCTGGTTTTTCCCGATGGCTCTTTCCTATGTGACATTCACGCCGCTCATCGTCCTGTTGGCCACCGCGGAGTACCGGGTTCTTCGGGACAGTTGGCACAGCCTGGTCATATGCCTGCTATTTCTGACCGGCATTCTGTATCTGGGCGTCTCCCAACTGACATTTCCCCTTCTCTTCACCGTGCCCCTGGTCCTGCTGGTTATAACCATGACGAGCGAGATCGAGGGCGCGGCGCTCGGGTTGACGGTGACCCAGTTCATATTAACCACCGCTGCGGTCAAAGGGCATGGCGTCACGATGCTTGCCGCTGAGCCGATCGGCTATCAGATTTATTTCGCGGAGGTTTTCTCGGGCATCTTGAATATCGTCATGCTCCCGGTGGCGGCGGCGATTACAGAACGCCGTAAGCTGCGCGACAGCCTGCTGGCCGCGTTGGTACGTGAAGAACAGGTCAACCAGGCTCTGCGGGGGGCTCAACGCCTCGAAGCGGTGGGCAAGCTGACCAGCGGCGTGGCGCACGATTTCAACAATCTCCTGACCGTTATTCTGGGCAATGCCGCCGATCTGGAGCAGCGCCTGGCGGGGGACGATGAACTGCGGGCACTCGCGAGCCTGACGAAGCGGGCGGCTTTGCGCGGCGCCGACCATACAAGGCAGCTTCTGGCTTTTTCCCGTCAGCAGGCGCTCGATGTTCAGGCCCGAAACGTCAACGAGCTTATCGCCAGTGTTGAAACCCTGTTGCGGCTCGCAGTCGGGGAGCGGGCGCGGATCGAAATCATATCCGCGCCAGACTCCTGGCCGGTGCTGGTCGACGTGGCGCAGTTCGAAAGCGCGCTGCTGAATCTTGCGGTCAACGCGCGCGACGCAATGCCGAACGGCGGCCGCGTGACGATCGAAACCCGCAACGTTTCTGCAGATGAAATCGGGCGTGAGAACCATACACTGATAGATTTGGGAGAGCAGGTTCCTCTGTCCCGGGGTTATGTTCTGGTGGCTGTTTCAGACACCGGAACAGGCATGGACGAAGATACACAGATGCAGGCGTTTGAGCCATTCTTCACGACCAAGGAGGTCGGCAAGGGCACCGGTCTCGGCCTCAGCATGGTCTATGGCTTTATTACGCAATTGGGCGGCTATGTCCGCATCCGCTCGGCGCCGGGACGTGGTACAACAATCATGCTGTATCTGCCGCGTGCGACGGATGCGCAAACCCGTGAGAGGGCGCCGTGAGGGTTGGTGGCTCAGAAAAGATTTTGCTGGTCGAAGATCACGATCTTGTCCGCGAGCAGGTCACGATCCAGCTGGGACGGCTGGGCTACCAGGTCGTCGTGGCCGAAGACGGTGTGGAGGCCCTTGAAATTCTGAAGGCCATGCCGGATGTGCGGCTGCTTTTCACGGATGTGGTGATGCCCCGCGGACTCAATGGGCTCGAGCTTGCAGCCGAGGCGAAGAAAATGCGTCCCGATCTGCCGGTGCTGCTCACAACCGGCTATTCCGAACAGTTGATGAGCCGGAGTGATCAGCTTGGTCCGGGCATGAGCTGGTTGAACAAGCCCTATTTGCCGGAAGAACTGGCCGCGAAGATACGCGCGGCCTTGGACGGCGCGGCGATTGACTGAGCGGTTGATGATGGGGGCAAACAATCGCAGGCAGTTCATTGGGCGCGCGGCAGCTCTTTCAAGCCTGTTGCCGGCCAGCATCCAAAGGGCGCTCGCCATACCGGCCGACAAGCGCACCGGCACGGTGCAGGATGTCCAGCATGTCGTGATCGTGATGATGGAGAACCGGGCGTTCGACCATTATTTCGGCACGCTGCGCGGGGTGCGGGGCTTTGGCGATCGCCATCCCGTGCCGTTGCAAAGCGGTAAGGCCGTGTGGTTTCAGTCGGATGGGGCGCGCGAGATTCCGCCTTACCATCTGGACACCGCGACCACCAGCGCGTTGCGCGTGCCGGGCACTCCTCATGCATTCAACAACGCGCAAGCAGCCTGGAACCAGGGCAGGTTCGGCTTCTGGCCCAAATACAAGACCCAGTTTTCCATGGGGCACTATCGGCGGGCAGATCTGCCCTATCAGTTCGCCTTGGCCGAAGCCTTCACGATCTGCGATGCCTATCATTGCTCGGTCACCACCGGCACCGACCCCAATCGGGTGATGTTCTGGTCTGGATCGAACTTCGACCCCGCTCTCCGGGCCAAAGGTATCAACTGCACGGATGCGGACTCCGAGCCGGACAATCTGCGCTGCTGGATTACGGGCGCGCTTCCCGAGCCTGGTTACACCTATGCCGGCTCGGCCCTTACCTGGCCGACCATTCCGGAAGTGCTGGAAGGGGCCGGCATCAGTTGGCGCATCTATCAGGATCCCAACGACAACTGGACAGGCGCAATGCATGGCGGGCTTGCCTTTGCAGGCTTTCGCGATGCCAAACCGGGTTCGGCGCTGTACGAAAAAGGCATGCGGCACTGGTCCCTGGAGCAGTTGGCTCGCGATGCCAAAGCCGGAACCCTGCCGCAAGTCTCCTGGGTGCTGCCGCCGATGCTATGGTCCGAACATCCCGGCCCCTCCAGCCCTGTCCAGGGCGCGGAATTTTTCGCGCGCGTTCTGCAGGCGCTGACAACCAGCCCCGCGACCTGGAGCAGGACGGTCGTGTTCCAGGCCTTCGATGAGAATGACGGCATGTTTGACCATGTGCCGCCGCCGGCGCCGCCTTCCTATAACGCCGACGGCTCTCTTGCTGGCGCGGCCACGCTAAAGCTTGAGGGAGAATATTTCTCCGATCCCGGGCGCAAGCATTTGCATCCTGAAGACACGATTTCCGGGACGGTGCGTCCGTGGGGGCTCGGGGCCCGGGTGCCGATGTATGTGATTTCGCCCTGGAGCAAGGGCGGCTGGGTCAATAGCCAGGTCTTCGATCACACCTCTGTCGGTCAATTTCTGGAACGGCGTTTCGGCATCACCATTCCCGGAATCAGCCCCTGGCACCGGGCCGTTTGCGGTGACCTGCTTTCGACTTTCGATTTTGTCTCACCGAACGATCCGGTCGTTCCATCATTCCCGGACACGCACAGTTCCTTCGCGCTGGCAGAACAGGCCATGAAGCGTCCAAAACCGGTGGCGCCGGCCAATCCGGAGCGACTGTTTCAGGAAACGGGAAGCCGTTTATCGCGGGCCTTACCCTATGTGTTGCACGTCGATGCGGCGGCGCTGGATGGCGGCATGGCCCTCAATTTCCGCAACGAGGGCAGTGCCGGCGCCGTCTTCCATGTCTATGACAAACGCCATCTCGATCGCATTCCCCGGCGTTATACGGTCGAGGCCGGGCACGCATTGACGGATCATTGGCGCGCGGATCCCGACGGCCACCATGATCTTTGGGTTGTTGGACCGGGCGGATTTATGCGCAGTTTCGCGGGGGATATTTCGCTCGCCGATCTCAACGTCACGCTCACCTATCGGCCCCAGCAGCGTCGGATCGCGTTTCATCTCCACAATTCAAATCAGGCTGCCCGCAGGCTCTCGCTGGCGTCGCAGGTCTACGGTCCGCAAACCGTCCGCGTGATTGATGTGGCCTCCGGAGCGGATGCCACATTCGAATGGGACGTAGCGGCAAGCGGAAATTGGTATGACATCACGCTCAGCACCGAGTCAGGGTTCATGCGCCGGTTCGCCGGCCGGATCGAAACCGGCAAGGACGGCATTAGCGATCCGGCCATGGGCGTGGCCTAGGCATTCGGATTTAAAGCGTCTTCAGATATTCGATAATGGCTGTACGTTCATCGGGCCGCAGGAACCGGCCGATGACGCCCGGACCGGACATGTCTGAAAACTCGTGTCCAATATTCAGATTGCCTGGTCTGGACGTATCAAAGAGGGTGAGGCCCGGCGCCGCATCCGTTTTGAGCCCCAGCCTTACCGGATCAAATTCGCGGCCGCCGGTATAGAAGGTCTTCGGGCGCTCGGCGACGGGCGAAAGAAGATCGTAGAGTGTAGGTACTGACCCGTTGTGCAGATAGGGCGGGGTGGCCCAGATACCGTCGAGTGGTCTCACTTTGTAGGCAAGTTTGGCCTGTATGCCATTCGGCCGATCCCCGTTCATCTTTTCTCGAATATCCGCGGGTACCGGTGGCGTCTGACTGTCGTACCATTTGACGACAACTTTTGAGACAAGGTCGCCGAGCGCCGGTCCAAAAGATGTCTCCGAGATCCCGAGTTCGGACGGCACGCTGACCTGCCGGTTCGCGAGCCCTGCGGCCTGGGCCGGATCCGTGCCCACAAGCTCGGTGGGAATGAGCGCGAGGTCGAGAAACCGCGGGCCCCCGGCATTCAACGGCAGCCAGCGGTTGGACTCCCAGAAGGCGGGGGTGCCGACCGGCGCAAGATGACATCTCTGGCAAACGCTTGCATAGAGCTGCTGCCCCTTGGCAGCGAGCGCTGTGTCAATGGGCGGCAGGACATCGCGCAGTTTGGTGTCTTGCCACTGTGGCGCCCGCAAGCCTGTAAAGCCCGTCTGGGCGTCCGGCTGGGTATGACCGGCGAGCATCTTTTCGATATCGTTCAACGTGTCGATGCGAACGCCGGATCGGAATAGTTGGTCGGGCTGTCCTGACAAGGTCACGGGCGCTCCCACGCCCAACGCCTCGCCGGCATTCCTGACCATCGGCTGCTCGATCGAGCCGTCATACTGCACCCAAAGGAACCAGGATGCGTCCCAGATGCGGGGAAAATGCACGGGAGCGGATTCCGGCGCGTAATTGGCATCCAGTTTCGTATCGAGCGAAAAGACCTGATTGCCGATGCGATTCAGGGCATCGAGACGGCCAAATCCTTCCGTTACGCTCTGAGCCGCCACCCGGTCTTCTAGCTTTTTAACATGCAGGAAGCTGCCCAGCGCGGCGTTCAATTGGCCTATGAGCTTCACGCGGGCCAATACCGGCGCTTTCGCACCCAACACGCGATTTTCAAACCGGATGCGGCGCAAGGGATCAGCGGCAGTTTCCAGAAGCGCGAGGACCAGACTGCCCTGAAATTCCTTCAGGTTGGTATTTGCCGGGGCGCCATCGACGCGAATTTCGGTTCCATTGTAAGTGAGCCGTCCGGTGTGACAGGCGGCACAGGTCAGCCCCACGCTGGTCAGCGCTGCGCCCGTCTCCGGATTGGTCCATGGCTTACCGTCGGGTGTAAGGGCCGCGCCGCCATGCGCGAAGCCGATCGGCAGTGCCTCGGGCTTTTCATCCGGTATGAAGCCGTAGCGGTCGAGATAGTCGGGGTTCGATAGCAGCCCAAGCGATTTCACCGAAACGCCCGGTTGCTCGAGGGCGACGAACCACTCATAGGGGACCAGAAAGGTCTGTGTGCCCTGGTCGGCGTGGTGAAACCAGCTGGCGCTGGCGGCGTCCCAGCCCTGATCAGGCCATAGTATTTTCTGCGGCTTCGCAAAATTCGGCACGCCGGCGCTTGTTGCGGGGTCTGTGCATCCTGCAAGAAGCAACGCTGCGATAGCCCAGCCTGCACGCATCCTCGCAGCCGACACGGAATGGAGCCACATGCCGATTGCAGGTCTCATTTCACCACCCCTGAGGACACCGCCCAAGCAATAGCCACAAGTATCGGGGCGCGAATCAAAGCGGGAAGGCTGCGGCCAAGAGGCACCGTGTGCAATGGTCATGGATTGGAGCGGGGCCAGCCGCGCACCTGGTATGGCGGGCTTCGGCTGCCACCTGTATTTCCGCCAGATCTGCGCTAGGCTGCAATGACGTGGCGGGTCGAAGGTGGGCGCGGAATTGTCGGGGATCCTCGAAGCGTATCTCGAGAATGAGGTAGCTCTTAAACGCTATCTGCGGCGGTTTATCCGGTCCCGTGAAGCGGCGGACGATCTTGCGCAGGAGGCCTTCCTGCGCGCCTTCGCCGCGGAATCGCGGCGCATGATCGAGGCGCCAAAAGCCTTTTTATTCAAGGTTGCCAAGAACTTGGCCTTGAATGAGTTGGCCAGGCAATCCTCCATGACCACCGAGCCACTAGGGGATTTCGAGGACCAGGAGGTCTTAGAAGATAGCAGCCAGGCCGCGGTAGATGATGTTGTCGATAGTCGGGAGCGCATTCGTCTGCTGGCGCGCGCGATTGCGGCTTTGCCGCCCCAGTGCGCGAAGGTCTTTATCCTTCGCAAGATGCGGGGTCTGTCGCAAAAGGAGATTGCGGCCCGGCTTAATATTTCCGTCAGGACGGTTGAAAACCATGTGGCCGTCGGGCTGTCGCGGTGCAGGGCCTATATGCGGGCTCACGGTGGCGCGGGTGAGGAGGGCGGCGGAAATTTCCGCATGCCCGAACAGATTTCAACGGCCTTTATTAAGGCAAAGAAGGCAGAGTAGTTCCGTGCTGAGCTTGAAAGCGCAATGACCGACAAAGGCAGAATTCTGGCGTTTCCCGATACGGCCGCGATCGAGGCTGAGGCCGCGGCTTGGGTGGCACGCTTCGATGCGGGTGAGGTCTCCGCCAAGGATCAGGCGGCATTTCAGGAATGGCTGAACCGCAGCGCGCTCCATCGCGACGCCATTGCGGACTTTGGCAAGCTCTGGTCGGAGTTCGACACGCTGGGGTCGCTCACCGATAAGGCTGAATCTCCGCAGGGCGCGAGCGTCCGCGACAGCCAGCCCACCACGCTGAAAAGAGCAAGAACCTGGCTGGCGGCATGCGCGGCAGCCGCGCTTGTCGCCGCGGGAGGGACCGTATTTCTCCATTCCAAACCCCAGCAGATCGCGAAAGCGCAGAGCCATCCGGTCGCGCAGCATTCCCATCCACTGACCAGGGTTTCCTATGAAACGCCGGTCGGCGGACAGAGCAAGATTACTCTGGCTGATGGCTCAACGGTGATCCTGAATACCAACAGCCTGCTGGACATAAATTTCTCCGACAAGTGCCGGGATGTTCACCTGAGGCGCGGGGAGGCCTATTTTGATGTCGTGCACGACAAGGCGCGCCCGTTCACGGTCCATGCGGACAATTATGTGGTGCGCGACATCGGGACCGCGTTCGACGTTCATCTGTCAAAGACAGGCCTCGTCGAGGTGGGCGTCACGAAAGGAAGCGTCGAGGTAAGGCCTGCCGATCGCGGGCAGGATTCCGGCCTCGCGAAAAGCTTAGGGATCATCGCAGCGGGCCAGAACATCGTGCTGGGGGAGAAGGTCGAACTCGCCAAAACCGTCTCCAGCCCCGATCTGGAGCGCAAGCTGGCCTGGCGGCAGGGGCAGCTGATCTATACGGGCCAGCCGCTGGCGGAAGTGCTTGCGGATGTCAGCCGTTATTCGGACATCAAGATCGAGCTGGCGGATCCGGCGCTGGCAAACCTCCCCGTGGGCGGCGCGTTCCGGACCGACCAGATCGATGCCATTTTCGCCGCGCTGGAGAACAATTTCGGCATCCATGCGGAGTGGGTGGACCCCCAACATGTGCGCTTCACCTCCGCCCCCGAAAAGGCGCCATCCGGCAACTAAAACGCTCTGGCGGCATCGCGCCAACTATCCGTATACAAACGAGAATACTGACGAACATGTCAGCGCCTGGCTGAACCGCTTGTTGCAAAGGGGCAACAAGGCCGGCCCAAGGCGATTTTTTTTGAAAGTGGTTCAATTTTCTTGCCGATGGCCCTAGGTGGATTGGCGCGTCTGCCGGTCTCAATCATCATAAGGCCGGTGTGAAGGCAGAATGTTGTGCCAACCCACTGGGCCAGAAAATGACGTTAAGGGGAGAGACGCTCGCGGCGGTCGCGCTCTGCGGATGTCTGGCAGTTTCAACACCAGTCTTCGCAGCTTCGTCCTACGCGCAGACCACGAAATATGACGTAGATATTTCGGGGTCGGATTTGCTGACAGCCCTGCCTGCCTTATCACGGCAGACGGGGGTGGTGGTTCTTTACCCTTACGCATTGGCCCAGGTCCGGAGCAATCCGGTCAAAGGTTCGTACACGGTCCCCGAGGTGCTGCAGTTGATGCTGCAGGGGACTGGCTTCTCCGGCGATGTCACTGCGACGGGAGCTGTTTCCATCTCCCGGATGAAAAGACACTGCGACACAGAGGGAGAAGACGCCATGCTTCGTGATTCAAAATCCACCGTATCGGTACTTGCACTGCTCGCCAGCCTGTTCAGCGTGCCGGTATGCGCCCAGGCTCAGCCTGCGTCAGCGGGCGGGCAGGCCAACTCGGAGTCCACGGAGACCGTGGTCGTCACCGGTTCGCGCGTCATTTCGGACATCGCAAATTCGCCGACGCCGATCACCGCCGTCAGCACCGATCAGTTGCTGGCCACCACCCCGAGTACCGTCGCGGACGGCTTGAACAAGCTGCCGATTTTCCAGAACAGCGGGTCGAACCGCACCCTCAGCAGCGGCGGCGGCAACAGCAGCGGCGACTTCCTCAACCTGCGCAATTTCGGGCAGAACCGCACCCTGGTGCTGCTGGATGGCCAGCGCTTGCAGCCCTCGGCCCAGAACGGCGCCGTCGACGTCAGCACCCTGCCGCAGATGCTGATGAGCCGCGTGGACGTGGTCACCGGCGGCGGGTCGGCGGTCTATGGTTCCGACGCCATCACCGGCGTGGTCAATTTCATTCTCGACAAGCATTTCACCGGTGTGAAGTACGAAGCCAATGCCGGCATTTCGGGGTATGGCGACGGGGCTCGCTACAAGGTGAACATGGCGGCCGGTATGGATCTGTGGGGCGGCAGGGGCCATATCGAAGGCGCCGTCGGTTATATCAATTCCGACGGCGTGCTGCAGGGCGCCCGGAAGATATTTGCGAATCAATATTCGAGCTATAATACCGGCAGCAGCGCAGCAGCCCCGGTAACCAATACGCAATTTGGCGGCCAGACGGGCTCGACGTTCAGCGGCCTTATCACCTGCAGCAACTGCTCGGTTAACGGCTACGAGTTCGGCCAGCCCGGCATTCCCACCCCTGCCAATTTGGGCACGATCCCCGCGGGCCAGACCGCTATCGCAATCGGCGGCGATGGCGCCGCTGTGAGGTCTGAATCGATCTACGGCAACACCCGCAACGCCACGGCGTTTGGCCGCTTCAGCTATAACCTGGACAAGGACACCACATTCTTTACCCAGCTCTCGCTCGCGCAATCCAATGAATTCAACTATTTCTTCCCGTCGCAGCAGGAGCCCAGCCGTCAGACCGTCACCTATTTTAAGGACAATGCCTTCCTCCCCGCGGCCACCCAGGCGCTGTTGGGCAACAACTGCGCCACCGACCCCAACTGTCACACCGACGGCACCAATACCTTCACGGTGTCGGAATGGTATTCCGAGCCGAACCGCACCCGCGCAACCAACAACGTCACGCGCAACATTGTCTCGACCACCGGCGTGAATGGCGTGGTGTTCGGGGATTATGCCTGGCAAGCGCATTACACTCACGGTGAAACCCGCCTCTCGACTACGGGCCTGCGCAACGGCAACAACCAGTTCCATGATGCGCAGCAGGACGCCGTGCTCGTCAACGGCAAGGTGACGTGCTGGAACAATACGCAGGAGGCGATCGCGCAGTTCGGCGATCTCTATCCGGGGTGCATCCCGATCAACACCTTTGGCAACAATGTGACGACGGACCCGCAATATAACTACTGGTCGAGATCAACGCATTTCGCCGAGACCAATGCCATGGACGATATCGCCGCCGACATTTCGGGCGATCTCTTCCAGTTGCCGGCCGGCCCGGTCAAGGTGGCGCTGGCGGGCGAAATGCGCTGGCTCGACTATACGATCGCTTCCAACGCCTCGCCGACCGCGGTAGTTAATTGCACGGGTTTGCGGCTTTGTCCTGCGCTAGGCATCAACCCGGCCACCAACAAACCGGCCCAACTTCCTGGAAACGGTTTTATCACCGCCGCCAACACGCAATTCATTACCCAGACCCTGTGGGACAACAACACCGTGCCGTCCGTCCACGCCTCCGAAAATGTGTGGGAATTCTCGGGCGAAATCGGCATCCCGATCATCAAGGGTATTCCGCTGGTCCAGAGCCTCGATGCCGACCTCGCGGGCCGCTACACCGATTACAGCGTCTCCGGCTCGGTACAGACCTGGAAGATCGGTCTGGACTGGCATGTGAACGACAGTGTCCGCTTCCGCGGCACGACGTCCGTGGACATTCGTGCGCCCACGCTGAACGATCTGTATTCACCCCAGGTCTCCAACAGCGGGCCGTTCCTGGATCCCCTGACCAACTTCAATCCGGGCGGCATCCAGACCGTGTCCGGGGGCAATCCCAAGCTGGTGCCAGAAACATCGCGCACCTATACGGGTGGCGTGGTGCTGACGCCGAGCTTCATTCCCGGCCTGACCATGTCGGCGGACTATTATCAAATCAAGCTGACCAACGCGATCGCCAACATCAGCGGCAGCAATACGGCAATTGCCAATATCTGCGTCAATTCCAAAGGCACGTCGCCCTTCTGCTCGCTCTATGTCCGGCCATTCCCCTACACCGTCACCACGCCGGACAACTATCCTACCTTGCTCTTCAGCCAGAGCCTCAACGCGGCGTTTAATGTGACCGAAGGCGAGGATTACGAGATCGACTATAGTTTCGATACGGCGGACGTGATCTCTGACATGGCGGGCCTGGTCAATCTGCGCGCCTTGTTGAATGTCGCCCCGGTGAACACGACCAGCAGTTTCGTCGGCGCCCCCGTCAACCACACCAACCAGCCCAAGGGCCATGCCACGCTGTTCGCCGATTATACGCTCGGCAACTGGAGTGCGGACGTCCAGTGGCACTGGTTCAGTGGCGGGACCAACATCCAGGTATTCGGGCCCGGTCAGACTTTCTATGCCCAACCCTATTATACTGACTTCAGCACGGTGGACTTCACCCTCTCCAAGCAGATCACCTTCGACAATGGCTCGGTCATGTCTGCCTATGTCAACGTGCAGAATGCCTTCGCCGCCGTCCCTCCATATACCTTCGGATCGTCCGGAAACCCCGGGTCCATCTTTGGCGGCATCCCCGCCGGCGAAGACGTGATGGGCCGCTACTTCACCATCGGTATCCGCGGCAATCTCTAAGCGCCGCTGACTTTCTGTTTCCTCTGTGTATTCCCCCTTGGGCCGCAGCTTCACCGCTGCGGCCCTTTTTTCAGAGGAGCCGGAAGCGGCCGGACTTCTTCGCGCGTGAACCAAGAAGTAGCGCCATTGTTCAGTCGCTTATGGTCGTGCGGCGGGCGCCTATCTGGGCACGGATGGAAAGCTCCGCCGCCAACAGGCATTGTGCCTGGTCCTGGGCGGTGTGGGTGCGGTTGACAATGTCGCTGACGAATTGCGGTCCGAAAGGCAGTGCACCATTGTTGCAATCGATATAGCGTGCGCGCTTGCCGTCCACGATAAAGAGGTTGTTGCCGCGGGACCCAACCGCGACATCGGTATATTTGCGCACTTCGATATAGCCGTCGGTGCCCAGCACAAAGAGGCGCCCATCGCCCCATGTGCCCAAACCATTGGGCGTGAACCAGTCCAGCCGTACATAGCCGAAGCCCCGGTCGCCCTGCAGGGTCATGTCGCCAAAATCCTGGAAATGCGGATGATCGGGATGGCGGACATTGGCCACCTGCGCCGCCACGATCTCGGCTTTGGTCGAGCCGGTATAGAACAGGAATTGGTCAATCTGGTGTGAGCCGATATCGCACAGGATGCCGCCATATTGGATATCTTCCCAGAACCAGCCCGGGCGCGGGACGCCGCCGCCATTGTCGCCGGCGCGCTGTATGACCTGATGCGGTGCGATATTGATCGTTTGGATTATCTTGCCGATGGCGCCGGCCTTGATCAGTTCTCCGGCATAAACCGCGGCCTTCACCTCCAGCCGCTCGGAATACATGATGGCGTAGATGCGGCCCGTTTCCGCGATGGTTCGCCGCACCAGGGCCAGATCTTCCAGTGTGGTGATCCCCGGCTTGTCAGAGAGAAAATCCTTGCCTGCCTGCATGGCGCGGACGCCGATGCCGGCCCGCTGGTTGGCGATCTGCGATGACAGAACCAGCTGGACAGACGTATCGTGCAGCACTTCATCCTGGCTGCGCGCCGCCCTGGCATTGGGATAGCGGCGCGAAAACTCCGCCCGTTTGTCGGCTTCCTCGCCCCACCAGGCAACCAGTTCGCCGCCACCGCGCGTCACCGCACCGATCATGCCGTGAATGTGATCATGGCTGACACCACAGACCCCGAACCTGATATGGTGTTGTGGCTTTTCATCCGGCAAGGCCGGCAAGGTCTCCGCCCGCGCGGCAGAGGCCAGCGCCAGCATCCCGCCCAGGCTCTCCAGGAATTCGCGCCGCCTCGCCATCTCAGTTCCTCATCAACCGTGGGCCATGCCTGACTTGAGACAAAGTTATACTGGAATGCTGAGCGATGCAGAGACCGGGCGAATTTCGGGCCCTTAAGCTTCCGGTTCGCGCCGATTTGAGTCTCTGTGGGTGAAGCCCGCAGGCATCTGCCGGATTGTCGGGAGAGATTTTCCGAAATGTGGAAACCGCCCATCCGGGGCGGATGGATGGCTGGGGGACTAGGATTCGAACCTAGACAACCAGAGTCAGAGTCTGGGGTCCTACCGTTAGACGATCCCCCATCAGGCCGTGGGCCCATCGGGACCGCCCCTTTAGACCAGCCGTTCCCCCCTTGCAAGCCAAGCCCTTGCAATATCGGGTTTTCGACCGATTTTCTCCCTCCCCAAGGCCGGCCCCCGCCGTGCTAGCTTGGGCCCTCGCAGCACGCCGCCGCTCATGGCTCTCAAATGCACGGAAAACCCCAGAAATCGAGAACCCCGGCGAGCGGCGCCCCGCTGCTGGCGGTGCTCGATTTGGGCACCAACAATTGCCGCCTCTTGATCGCCACGCCGACCGCCGGCCGCAGCGGCCAGCCGGGCGGCTTTCGCATCGTGGATTCCTTTTCCCGCATCGTGCGTCTGGGCGAGGGGGTCAGCCGCACCGGCTTGCTTTCAGAGGCGGCGATCGACCGGACTATCGCCGCGCTAAAAGTCTGTGCCGACCGCGTCGCCAAGCATCAGGTACATGAGGTGCGGGCGATCGCCACCCAGGCCGCGCGGCTGGCCACCAACACCGACATCCTGATCCGGCGCGCCAGCGAGGAGACGGGTCTGGACCTGCAGGTGATCTCGGCCGAAGAGGAAGCCGAACTGGCGGCGGAGGGGTGCGCGCCGCTGATCGGGCGCAAATACAAGGGCGCGCTGGTATTCGATATCGGCGGCGGCTCGACCGAAATCATCTGGCTGCAGAAAAGCCCCAGCGGCCCCAAGCAAAAACTGGCGGCCTCGATCCCGCTGGGTGTGGTGAGTCTGGCGGAGAATTACGGCGCCGCGTCGACCAGCCGTGTCGGCTTCGATCGCATGCGGCTCGATCTGATTTCCCGTTTCAAACTGCTTGCCGAGCAGATGGCGGCGGCAGGCGAACCGTTCGATGTTCGCCGGCATCATCTGCTGGGCACCTCCGGCACCGTCACCACGCTTGCCGCCATCGCCCTCAAGCTGCCGCGCTACAACCGCACCCGCGTGGACGGAAGCTGGCACGAGACCGCGCATATGCTGCGGGTGGTGGAACGGCTGGTCGGGCTGGACACCGAAGGCCTGGCCAGGATCGGCAGTATCGGGCATGAACGCGCCGATCTGATGCTGCCCGGCTGCGCCATCTTCGCCGCGATCTGCTCGCTCTGGCCTTCGCCTGTGTTGCGGGTGGCGGATCGTGGCTTGCGCGAGGGCATGCTGCGCCGGCTGATGAAGGAATTGCCGCGGGGGCTTGGATGAGTCAGGGCGACGCTTCGGGGCGCGGCCGCGTGCCGGTCAAGGTCAAGAAGAACAGGGGGCGTACGGCCTCCTCGCGCGCCTGGCTGAAGCGCCAGCTCAACGATCCGTATGTTGCCGCCGCACGGGCCAAGGGTTATCGCAGCCGCGCCGCTTTCAAATTGCTGGAGCTGGACGAGAAATTCCATCTGCTGAAGAAAGGCGCCAAGGTGCTGGATCTGGGCGCGGCCCCAGGCGGCTGGAGCCAGGTGGCCGCCGCCCGCGGCGCCACGGTCGTGGCCGCGGACGTGCTGGATATCGAGCCCATCCCGGGTGTCACGTTCTTCCAGGCTGATCTCACCGATCCCGATGTCCCGGCCATGCTGAAACAGGCCCTGGATGGTCCCGCCGACCTGGTGCTGACAGATATGGCCGCGCCCACCACTGGCCATCGCGCCACCGATCACATCCGCACCATCGCCCTGGTCGAGATCGCGCTGGAGGTGGCGGAAGACACACTCAAGCCCGGTGGCGCCTTTGTCGGCAAAGTGTTCCAGGGCGGGTCCTCGAACGTGCTTCTGGCCCGTCTCAAACAGGCCTTCCGTGAGGTCAAGCACGTCAAGCCCCCCGCCAGCCGCTCGGAATCGGTCGAGTTGTACGTGGTGGGCCTGGGCTATAAGCCCAAAAAATAATTTACAATCCCGGGAATAAAGCGCCTTTGGCGAAGGTCTTGTTTTGTCATGGATGACCGGCGCCACCGCTTTGAAACCCTGGCCATGCCGCACATGGATGCGGCTTACAATCTGGCGCGCTGGCTCACCCGCTCGCCTGTGGAGGCCGACGATATCGTCCAGGATGCCATGCTTCGGGCCTTCCGCGCCTTTGATGGCTTCCGGGGCGGGGATATCAAGGCCTGGCTGCTGACCATTGTGCGAAACTGCTGGCTGAGCACCATCGCTGGCAGCCGGCGGCGGGCCCATGCCAGTCTGGAGGACCAGGAATTGCCGGCGGCGGATGCCAGCCCGGAAGAGACCGCCATTCAGGCCGGTACCCAGCGCCGGATGGACCTGTTGATTGCCCAGCTAGCGCCTGAATTCCGCGAAGTGCTGGTCCTCAGGGAAATGGAAGACCTGAGCTACCGGGAAATCGCCGAGATCACCGGCACGCCCATCGGCACCGTGATGTCGCGCCTGGCCCGGGCCCGGACCCAGTTGCGCGAAAGCGCGAAGGAGTTCCTATGAGCTGCGATCACATTCTCGCGACCCAGAGCTATCTGGACGGCCAGTTGAATGGCGCGGAGAGCGAGGTGGCCGAGCGCCACCTGCAGACCTGCGCCGAATGCCAACAATTCGCGGCCCAGACGGCCGATCTCAGCGATGCCTTGCGTCAAACAACCCGTCATCGGGCGCCCGAATTCCTGCGCGCCAGGGTGCGGGCGGCGCTGAAGCGCGAGGCGGGCCCAACCAAAGTCCGCGCCTTCTGGTGGGGCGCCGCCAGTGGCGGCGGCGCGTCTGCGCTGGCCGCGGCTCTGGCGCTGTTCCTGTTCCTGCCACCCTCCGCCGCCAGTCTGGCCGAGGCGATCGCGGATGCGCATGCCCGCGCGCTGACCAGCGGCAAGACCATCATGGTGGCGTCCAGCAATCATCACGTGGTCAAGCCCTGGCTTGCTACCCATGCCGGCATTTCTCCGCCCGCGACCGACTTTGCTGCCCAGGGTTTTGTCCTGACGGGCGGCCGCATCGACACCATCGCGGGCGCGCGGGCGGCGGTGTCGGTCTACGCCCATGGCAATCACGAGCTCGATCTCTTCACCTGGGTGGACAAGAACGGAACGCTGCCGCCATCCACGACGGTTCACGGCTTCCGTACCGCCTTCTGGAAAGAAGGTGATCTGAATTTCGCCGCCGTGTCCGACGTGGACAAAGCCGCGTTCCGGAAATTCATCGCCCTGGCGCGGGAATAAATCGCCCGCAACCGCAGTCTCCTTTTCGCGAAATCTGGAGACTTCAATGACGGAATCCTTTTCACGGCGCGAAACACTCAAATGCCTGGGGCTCAGCGCCGGCACTCTGTTTACATTATCTGGCGGCATTCTCACCGCCATCGATCCTGCACAGGCGCAAACCGAGGTACCGCTGTTTCTGCAGATCAGCGACACCCATATCGGCTTCAACAAGGAAGCCAATCCCGATGTGGCCGGCACGCTCCGCCAGGCCCTGGACAAGGTCAACGCGTTGCCGCGGCCGCCGGCTCTGGTGCTGCACACCGGCGACGTCACCCATCTTTCAAAAGCGAGCGAGTTCGATCTGGCGAACCAGCTTCTCTCCCAGATGCGGGGCGAGCTGCATGTCGTGCCCGGCGAACATGACGTCACCGACGGACCGGGCACGGAGTTCTTCGCGCGCTTCGGCAAGCCATCGGGCAATCGCGGCTATTACAGTTTTGACTATCAAGGCGTGCATTTTGTCGCCTTGGTCAATGTGATGAATTTCAAGCCCAACGGCCTGGGCGCGCTGGGCGATGACCAGCTTGCCTGGTTCAAGGATGATCTGGCCGGCCGTTCCGCCAGCCAGCCCATCGTCGTCTTCGCGCACATGCCACTATGGACCATCTATCAGCCCTGGGGCTGGGGCACGGCGGAGGGCGAGGAGATCGCCGAGATGCTCCGCCGCTTCGGTTCGGTCACGGTACTGAACGGACATATCCATCAGATCGTGCAGAAGGTGGAAGGCAACATTCAATTTCACACCGCCCGCTCTACCGCCTTTCCGCAGCCGCTGGCCGGCAACGGGCCCGGACCGGGACCGATGGTGGTGCCGCCCGCCGAACTACCCGGAATGCTCGGCGTCACCATGGTCGCGCGGGCAATGCCGCTGGCGCTGACCGACAGCACCTTGGCCTAGGAGGAGATGATGAAGTTGTTCATGACCGCCTTCGCCTTGTTGCTTGGCGCGCAGGCCGCGAATGCCGAGGATGTTCCGATCCTGATCAAGAATTTTGATTTCGGGCCGATGAACGTCACGGTCGCGCGTGGCACGACCGTGGTATGGAAAAATCTGGATGGCGAGCCACATACCGTGGCGAGCGCGGATGGTCTCTTCCGTTCACAGGCGCTGGATCAGAACGACAGTTACCGCTTTACCTTCGATAAGTCCGGGACCTTCCGGTACATCTGCTCGATCCACCCCAACATGCGGGCGACGATTACCGTTAAGTAGGCAGGAAAAAAGCTCCGGCGGTCGCCCGCCGGAGCTTTTGCAATCCAAAACCGCTATTACGGCGCGGACTTCAGGGTGATGGAACCGATACCGGCCGCCACGTTCAAACCCTTGTTGCCTTCCAGCGAGAGCGGCTGCAGGGCTATGGATTTATTGAGGCCACCGATCAGGGCATTGGCGCCGACGCCGACGCCGACCGTGGCGCTGGCGGTGCCGCCAGCATAGGTACCCGACAGGGCGCCCGGCCCGACATCAGAGGTGGGCGCAAACACGCCCCAGATCAGAACGCCGCCTTCGGTGTAGCCGATATCGACGCCGAACTTGTTGATCGTGCCGACATAATGTTCACGCGGATGGCCGCTGGGACGATAGGTGCAATGCAGATCTTTCGACGAGCCGAAGATGAATCCAAAACCGCTGGACACGTTGCAGGTCAGGTCGCCGACCTTGACGCCGGCGGGAGCGGCATCGGCGGCGGAGGCAATGGCAAGGCCGGCCACGGCCACGGCCGTGCCAAGCATCAAATGAAATGACTTCATGGCTTTCTCCTTGGAAGCGTAAATAGGGACTCAGGCGGTATGCGCCGATCACTTCGGCATTAACGCGGGTCCGCCCCATCGGGTTCCCGAGCCTCAGTTAAATGTCATAAATTACAGGCGCTTAAGGCTCGGTTCCGCGCCCTCTTGCGCCGGTTACGCACCGCTGATACAGCCTCGGCGCTCCAGCAGGAGCGAAACTATGACCGGTCCCGACATCCGCGAAGCCCTAACCTTCGACGATGTCCTGCTGGTGCCCGGCGCCTCCGAAGTTCTTCCCACTCAGGTTGATACCCGCACCCGACTGACCAAGACGGTCGAGCTGGGCATTCCCCTGGTTTCCGCCGCCATGGACACGGTAACCGAGGCGGGCTTGGCCATCGCCATGGCCCAGGCCGGCGGCATGGGCGTGATCCATAAGAACCTCGACATCGAGGAACAGGCCGAGCAGGTCCGCCGGGTGAAGCGCTTTGAAAGCGGCATGGTGGTCAATCCGGTCACCATCGAGCCGGGCGCCACTTTGGCCGACGCGCTGGCGCTGATGGGGCGGCATCACATTTCCGGCGTGCCGGTGGTGGAGAACCGGGACTCCAAGGGCGCTGGCAAGCTGGTCGGCATTCTTACCAACCGCGATGTCCGTTTTGCCGCCGATCCGCGCCAGAAGGTGTCGGAGCTGATGACCAAGGACAAGCTGGTCACGGTGCGCGAGGGCGTGCAGCCCGACGAGGCCAAGCGCCTGCTGCATCAGCACCGCATCGAGAAGATCCTGGTGGTGGACGATGCCTATCGCTGCGTCGGGCTTATCACCGTCAAGGACATCGAGAAGGCCCAGAAATATCCCAACAGCTGCAAGGATGAGCGCGGCCGCCTGCGCGTGGCGGCGGCCACCGGCGTCGGCGAGGACGGCTATGCCCGCGCCATGGCGCTGATCGAAGCGGAATGCGACGTGATCGTGGTGGATACCGCCCATGGCCATTCCAAGGGCGTGATCGAGGCGATCCGGCGCATCAAGAAGGCCAGCAATTATGTGCAGGTCGCGGGCGGCAATATCGCCACCGCCGAAGCCGCCAAGGCGTTGATCGACGCCGGCGCCGACGCGGTGAAGGTGGGCATCGGTCCCGGCTCGATCTGTACTACCCGGATCGTCGCGGGCGTCGGCGTGCCCCAGCTTACCGCCATCATGGACGCGGTCAGCGTGGCGCACGATGCGGGCGTGCCGGTTATCGGCGATGGCGGCATCAAATATTCCGGCGACCTGGCCAAGGCGCTGGCGGCCGGCGCCGATGTGGCGATGGTCGGCTCGCTGCTGGCGGGCACCGAAGAGTCACCCGGCGAGGTGTTTCTCTATCAGGGCCGTTCCTACAAAGGCTATCGCGGCATGGGCAGCGTGGGCGCGATGGCCCGCGGCTCGGCCGACCGCTATTTCCAGGCCGAAGTGCGCGACGCGTTGAAGCTGGTGCCGGAAGGCGTCGAAGGCCAAGTGCCATACAAGGGTCCGGTGGCCGGCGTGGTGCACCAGATCATCGGCGGCCTGCGCGCCGCCATGGGCTATACCGGCTGCAAGACCATCGAGGATTTTCACAAGAACGCGAAGTTCGTTCGCATCACCGGCGCGGGCTTGCGCGAGTCTCACGTACACGACGTCACCGTGACGCGCGAAGCGCCGAACTATCATCCCGGCGGGCAATAGCGTCAGGTGCGCGGCGCGGCCCTGCTGATATTGGGCTTGGCGCTGATGGTTCTGCCGGCGCGCGCGCAGCGGGAGACAACCAACGCCCCGGAAGAATGGGCCGAGATCGAATCCGTCACTGTAAAAGGCGAGCCCGGACCAGCGGTGTGGCGGCTGACGCGCGGCGCTTCCGAAGTCTGGATCCTGGGTACGGTCGGCCCCTTGCCACGGGACATGGAGTGGAACCGGGCCACCGTCGCGGACTTGCTGGATGGAGCCCGCACCCTGTTGCTGCCACCGCGCGCCGATTTCAATCTGGTGGATATTGCCTGGTTCCTGCTGCGCCATGGCCGTGAGCTCAGCCTGCCGCGTGGCCAGAAGCTGGAAGACGGCTTGCCGCCCGAGCTGCGCACCCGCTTCACCGCTGCGGTCACGGCGATCGGCGCGGACGGAGAGGATTACCGCACCGACATTCCCATCCGGGCCGCGGTGCGGCTGGGCCAGGATTTCCAGAAGAAGGCAGACATGGGCTACCGGGAGCCGCGGGCGACGGTGGAGAGCCAGGCCTCGCGCAAGCGTATTTCCACCGCATCGGTTTTTCGCTTCGAGATCATGGACGCGGTGCGCGACTTGTTGAAGCTGACGCCGGATCAGCAGCGCGCCTGCCTGTCCCAGGCGGTGGAGGATGTCACCTGGGCCCGCGCCCATGCGCTGGCTGCCGCGCGCGCCTGGGCGGTGGGCGACATCCGCACGGTCAAGGACCATTACAGCGAATCCCGGCTGTTCGCCTGTGTCATCGTCCAGGTGGAACGGGCAGGCGATATCAATGCCCGCGCTACTGCCGAAACCGTTGCGGCGATCGACGCGGCGCTGAATCAGCCGGGCAAGACGGCGGCGCTGGTGGCGATGGGGCCGTTGTTGCGTCGGGATGGTGTCTTGGCGCGGCTAAAGGCGCGGGGCGTTACGATCGAGGCCCCAGTGGAGTGACGCGCGGTTCTTTTGCGTCGTGAGTTCGTCGCGCCGTCGCTCATGTACTTCTTGTACACGTCGCTCGGCGCTCCTGCTCACGCCACAAAATTCCTCCCGCGTTAGCTTTCCAGCTTTGCAGCTTGCAGCAGCATGATCGTCTTCATGTCCACGATCTCGCCCCTGGCGATCATCGCGATCGCTTCGTCCAGCGCCATCTCGAGCACTTCGATATCCTCGCCTTCATGTTCATGGCCACCGCCTTCCGCGCGCGGCGCCGTGGAATCATAGTCCGCCAGGAAGCAGGAGCCTCGCTCCTTCACCGCGCCGGGGCTGACAAAGCAGTGCGCGACCAGCCGGGCATTGCCGATGGTGATGCCGGCTTCCTCCATCGCTTCCCTGACGATGCAGACTTCGGGCGTGTCGCCGTCCAGCTTGCCGGCAATCGCCTCGATCAAAGGCCGGCGGTAACCGGCCTCGAACACCGGCCAGCGGAACTGGCGGATCAACAGCACGCGGCCGCGCGCGCGGTCCAGCGGCAGCACCACGGCGGCATCGCCGATGTCATAGCTCTCCCGCACCTGATGCTGCCAGACGCCGTCGCGGCGCTGGAAGTCGAAACTCGCCCGCCGCAAGGTGTAGTGATTGTCGGAGAGGGTTATCAGCTCGCGCAGCCGGACACGGCCGCTGACATCGTCTTTTGACATTGGGAATTCTTCATGTTCGTTCCGGTTCGCCCGGACCTTCACGCTAGTCATGGACATGCACCACTGCAAGTTTGTCGGAATAGAAACGATGCCAGCCGGGCGTTGTATCCAGCAGCTTCACCACCGGCTGATCGGCGCGAAAGATGGTCCAGCGCGCATGATAGAAAGTCAGGGTTGACGCCAGCGCATCCTTGTCCGGCTCGGTCACAGCCGCATAGTTGCCCAGGAAGATATCGCCATAAAGATCAGCGCGGCTGTCTATGAAGGGCTTGACCCCGTTCCAGATCAGATAGCCGCCGAAGGCATAGTCGTTCACCACCGGTGTCTCGCGGACAAAGCGCGGAATATGCGCAAGCGCCGAGGTGGGCGAGATGGCATCGTCACCACGCACCGCCGGAATTGCCAGCCGCGCGACCAGCACCAGCAAAAAGCCGATAACGGCCACGCTTCCATAGGCGGGATTGCTGTTGCCCTGCGCGGCAGGCCAGGGCTCGGCCAGGGCCGTGACCAGCAGGATAGGCGCGGTGACACCCAGCAGCATCTGGTGGCGGCCGTGACTTAGGGCCAGCCACAGGATCGCCAGCAGGATGAGAAGGCGAGGGGCAGCAATACGGATCTGGCCCAGAGCGAAAGCGCCAATGGTCACCAGCAGCGCAATGGCGAAGGGCGACAGGGTAGAGAAGTCGCTGGCCTGCCATTCGCCGATATGGCCGATACTGGTCATCGCCGTCAGGTGCAGCGGAAACAGCAGGGTTTGCACGCCGAACGGCGTCAGCAGGCACGCCGACACGGCCGCCAGCAGAAACAGGCCCCAGAGCAGCGCCGCCCGCGGCCGATCGGCGGCCTCGATCACCGCCTCGCCGGCCAGTGCGGCAGCGAGCGCCAGGCCGAAGGCGAAACTGGCATGGAGATTTGCCCAGAGCGGCATCACCGCAAGCAGTGCCAGGGGCGGGGGTGCATCCTCCTCGCGCGCCGCGGCCAGACCGGCCGTCCATAGCGCCAGCAACGGCAGCGCCAGTATGTGCGGCCGCGCCAAGAGCGAGCCGGTGGCGCAGCAAAGACCCAGCACCACCGCCAGCAGCGCCGGAAGAAAATCGACCCGCCGGCGCACGAACCAGCCGACGATGCCGGCCGTCAGCGCCGCGCAGACGGCAAAGAGAAGATGGATTGTGCGCCAGCCATCCACCTTCCAGGCCAGCGCCATCAGAATCTCGGCCAGCCATTCCTGGGTATGCCAGGGCGCGCCCGCCGCGGTGTAGGAAAAGACATCGGCACGCAGCAGCTGGTGATGCGCCAGCATCCATTGCCCGGCGCTGATGTGCCAATAGGTGTCGCTGTCGTTCAACAGTCCGGGCGCGAAGGCGGCCAGGGTGAAAGCCGCCAGCCCCGCGAGCAGGGCAAAGGGCAAAGCGGGGGCGGGGGCGCGCATGGGCCCCGAAATTAGCGACCAATCCTGACTTTAAGGTTTAACCGCTCAGAACAGCCCGGCCGGGTCGGGCCCTTTTGGCGGGAAAAGGCCCGAAAATTCAAGAATATATGCTTAGAAGCTCCTGCAAGTTCTTATGAATCGCTTTCAGCAAGCTCAATTGGAAAAGGGGAAAACGGGCTGGCGATGCTACAGCCGGTGATGTGGCACCAGCGTATTTTTTGAATGTTTCGCCTTGCTTCATCTTTTTCTTTTGGACCGCGTTGTCGTCTCCATGATCGACATCATGCTGCTCTTCGGTCCGCAGTATGTTGATGTCTTTGAAAGATTGTGGCTTGTCGGAAAGCTTCGATCCTGGCCCCTCCCAAAATAGAAAGTACAATTCATCGATAAGCGATTTGTAGCCCTCGTAAGTTCCGACCACTTTGCCAAGCGCCGCTTGAGCGGACACTGTCTTATTAGTTGCCTTAAATAAATCTGAACCGTTCACTGAAGAATAGGCGCTATTGATGAGTTTGATCTGGTCGCGCACTTGCTCAGCTAAACAATCTATCTCCCCGTCAAAACTTGCGGAAGCAGTAACGGCCGGATCAGCCAAATCCAAAATATCCGGTTCTCGTTTAAATAGCTTACGCAACAACACGCGGTTTCGGACGACGGGGCCGGACGCCACGTTTGCGTTTATGCTTTTTTGAAAGGCGATGAAATCTGCGTCGGAAGCTAGCTGCCCCTTTTCCACTTCGCTGGCTAGACTAGCAACGAAGTCTGCCGCAAATCCTCCGATTGCCTCCTCGCGTCCCTCCAACGCATTTGTCCGTTCGAGCTGGCAAACCATCGTAATGAAGGATTGTGTGACGGATCGATTTCGGAGAACTTTTGAATCCTTTGGGATTGCCTTCGACAAGAAGTCCAGCGCGGATTTGATCCTCTTTGCGACTTGGGATTGCTCGGAAAAATTACTTTGCGCCTCAAAGACGTTCTTTACGTCTGCGTAGCGAAGGCCGACGCCCAGGCCTTCGACTTCGAGGGCTGCTACCTTCGCGACTACATCGAAATGCGCGTATCGCTTGTCTCCGAATGCGACGTGCTCTTTGAAAAATTCGTGATTGGCCATCTTTTTACAAAAAGTCTTTAGCTTGCTCGGTATTGCGTTTAATTTCTCGCTGGAATTCAGCTGTAAGCCACTCTGGAGGCGCTGGAAGAATTTCATCAATTCTTCGTCGCTGGCATCTTCGATCTCGTCGAAGTCTATTTCAAAGTCATCGACCCTATCTGAAATATCGGGTGAGAGTTCGTTATAGGTCTTACCTCCAAATTCTGTGGCCGTTTCTTCCGACAGCTCCAGTTCATTACTCAAAAACTCGAAAATTGTTGCCAACCGTTGTTGACCATCGACAACGTCGTAAGAGGGGGGATTCGTGGACGTTAGAACGAAATAAAACTTTGGAAGGCGCCAGCCTCTCAAAATTGAATCTATCAGTTGTTGTTTGCGAGGCGTGTCCCAAACTTCATCGCGCTGCCAATCAGGTATCTCATACCGATCACGACGCTTATAAATTTTGTCGAGCTCTCGCTTGTCCGAACGCATTTTCATGGGGAAGGCCTCAATGCTGGCTATCCTGCTAACATAAGCTCTTGATAATTTGTCAAAACAAGCCGCCGGGGTCCGACATGGTGGGTTTCTGCCGCTTGGCCTTCTGCGCCCGCTCTTCCTTATCCATGGTCCAGCGTACGCCTTCGACGGTTTTCAGACAGGCTTTGACCTCAGCAAGCGATACATCTTCTTCGCCGAGCCACTTGCCCCAGTCTTCCGCCGCCAAAAAGGCGGGCATGCGCTTGGCAGGAAGGGCGCCGATCAGCTTGTTGGCGGGCACCGTGCATAGCACACAGCAGAAAATCGGGTCGGGGGAACTTTCCACACGGAATTGCCGCCAGATGAAAGCACCGAACAGCGCAGGCTCATCGCCCGGTGTGATGATGTGCTGCACCGTGGGACCTTCCACGTCCGGCGCTTCGTTGAAGGTCTTCATCAACACGATGCCGCGTTGGCCGCGGCTGAAAGCGTCGGCAAACGCGGGCACCTTGTCGATTGTCTCAGAGCGGGCATGGATTGGTTGGGGTCTGCGCCAGTTGGCAGGGTCCGGAAATCCCCACCGCATGGGCACGACGCGCCGCTTGCCCGCTTCCTTGTCAAAAACGATGACCGGCAGATTGGTCATGACGCGATAGGCTACTTCCCGGTCCGCTTCCTGCTGGTCGGCGTTGAGCGTCAGCGGTTGCGAGAACGCAACGACCTCGGCCCATGTCGCCATAGCTGTGAACTTGCCGCACATCGCGCGCAGAATACCGCGTGCCAGTGCTGCGAGGCTAGTGGGCCGCAAAACACGGACATCAAGTGTGTTTTGCTAGCATGGTGATAGACCAGAGAAGAGACAGAGGCAGAGAAGAGACAGAGAAGAATCTTGTCCGATAAATCGGACGAGGGGTGTAGATAGATTGCTTTTTCTCTCAGAAGGCTCAGGAAAGCCGCACAGCGGCGCTCGTGTTGTCGATGTAGTGGCGGCGCTCCGGTGTGGCTCGGGCCTGTGCTGGCCGTGCTCTGGAGGCGATCAAGAACGCTTGATCAGAGGTCCAATCGCAGGGGTAGAAGGAACTCGGCGCTGCGTCGGGCGTAGCGCGCAACGATTGCGCCTCGCTTGTGCTCGGCGCGTTCGCCGCTCAAATCGGTCCACTGGACCGATTTGTCCCGCTGCGCGGGTCGCGGCTCACTCCGCACATGGCACTGAGAATAGAGCCACATGGTGCAAAGAGGCTAGGGACATTTGACTTCAATCAAACCATCGGCCCGCGCATCTCCTATTTTGCAT